>Ga0210044_10000888_pt1 | contig 45626 bp, 42 predicted proteins | sample CryGey13umfilter_2_FD_183959 | JGI IMG/M metagenome (GOLD analysis project Ga0210044, IMG submission 183959) | Groundwater microbial communities from aquifer in Utah, USA - Crystal Geyser 4/9/14 3 um filter (SPAdes) (version 2) | ecosystem: Environmental > Aquatic > Deep subsurface >... | reverse complement strand
GCGGCAAGCAGTATCGCGACTTCAAGGGCTTTGTTGACAAATTCCGAGCTGATGCAAGGTATCAGATAACAAGCAGTGACCGGACCATTGGCCTGGCCAAGGCGCGCCTGAATACTGTGGCGCGTGCAGTTTTCTATTGGCATCTTTTTTCTGGTAGAAAATAAAATATTCATACTATTGATCGAGCAAAATGCCTATTAACATTCAATATGAAACCTTAGCGAAAATGCCTGTACCACAGCCAGTTGACAGGCTGACTTATATTGCTGATCGATGTCAGGACAAAGTAGTCTTGGATGTCGGCTGTTATGATGAAACTGCACTTGCCAAAAGAGATACAGAGCATTGGTTACATGGTCGAATCCGGGCGAAGGCCACGCGCGTAGTGGGTGTGGATAGTTCAAATTTGATTCCAGTAGAGGGAATATATACCGGTGATAACTCAATAATTTTCCATGGTGATGGAGTGGATATTTGCAGTGATATATTGCAGGCGGCAGATTTCAATATGATTGTTGCTGGTGAATTCATCGAGCATATTGATAACCCGCTAAGATTCTTTAAAAACATGAAAGAGAAATTCCCGGATCGAGAATTGATCATTTCAACACCTAACGGACCGTGTTTTGCAAATACACTGCTCGGTACTATTAAACGCGAAGTTCAGCACCCGGATCATCTGCATAACTTTTCATTCAAGATATTGAACACAATGTGTTTGCGTGCCAATTTTCAAGATTGGGAAATAGTGCCATATCGATTTTATGCAACCGAGATGATCATGCAGAAACATGGTGCACAACGATTATTTGTAATATTTGTTGAACGATGCATTCGCGTCGTAGAACGATTATTCCCATTGTTGAGTTTTGGTTATATTGTGCGAGCAAAACTGTGAAAGCCGTACGTAGCCATGCGATTCGTTTCATCTTGGTTGGTACCCTCAATACAGCCTTTAGTTATTTAATATATGCTGGGCTGCTTTTTGTTGGATTTGATTACAAAGTTGCCAACCTGTTAACGTTGATGTTGGGTGTTCTGTTCAGCTTTAAAACGCAAGGTCATCTTGTATTTAATAACCCGGACAACCGTCTGCTGGGTCGCTTTATATTAAGTTGGGCCTTCATTTATGTGTGCGTTACGGCGGTGATCGGCAAGATCATCAACCTTGGCTTTGATGCCTATTGGGCTGGTGCAATGGCGCTGCCATTTAGCGTGGTCTTGTCTTATCTGACGCAGCGGTATTTTGTGTTTCGTAAGTTGCCAGTTGAAAAGGCCTGAGGTTTCCATCCAATATTCATCATTTTCTTTAGCAAAATGAACGCCATTCAGAACATCAAGAGCCGTGTAAAAAAGCACCTCAAGGCCTACAAAAAGTGGCAGTCGAACACTTTCAGTTCATTCACGCCTGCCGATCTTCAAGCCAAGCTCAGCGCTCTTGGTCTGGCATCGGGTGACACCTTGATGGTGCACAGCTCATTCGATGCCTTTGACGGGTTTCAAGGCAAGCCGACCGACGTCATCGCCGTGTTGCAAAGCGTGGTGGGTGAGCAGGGCGTGGTAATGATGCCCACCATGTCGTTTTCTGGCACAGCGGTTGACTACGCCCGCTCCAAAGCTTTGTTTGATGTGGCGCGCACGCCCTCGCGCATGGGCTTGCTCACCGAGTTGTTCAGGCGGTCACCCGGCGTGGTGCGCAGCGTTCACCCCACACATTCGGTGGCCATTTGGGGAGCTGACGCCAGTGTCGTGGCTGCTGGCCACCACCTGGCGGGCACACCGTGCGGCGTGGGGTCGCCGTTTGATGCCTTGCTCAAGCGCCGTGGCAAGATCGTTTTGCTGGGCACGGGCATGGGTGTGTTGACTTTTTTCCACATGCTCGAAGAAGTGCTTGAGTCGCAACTGCCTGCCTCGCCTTTTACCGCCGAGGTTTTTCACCTGCAGTCCAAAACCCGCAACGGCGAGATTCTTGAAACCCATTGCCGTCTTTATGACCCGGCTGTGTCAAAGCGCCGCAACCTACACAAAATGGTGCCGTATCTGAAAAAATCTGGCGTGTGGCGCGAGGGCCGCGTTGGCGGGTTGACAATCATCGTCCTGGCTGCGGCAGATGTGGATGAGGTGGTACGCAGCATGACCAATCAGGGAGTTTATTGTTATGACTGATCATCGTGCCTCAATTAAGGCAAACCTTGAATCCGGCGCCGTGCAGGCGGCCATGCAAGATGCGCGCTTGCTGTTGCAGCAGCAGCCGAGCCTGATCAATTTCAAATTCATGCGCCAGCTGGTTGACCAGTTGCCGCCCGGTGCGCCGGGGCTCAAGCCCTACAAAGTTGCGCTCATCTCGTCGTTTTCCATCGAGTTCATTCACGACTCGCTCATTGCTTATGGCTTTGTCAACGGCCTGCGCGTTGACATCTACCAGCCCGGTTTTGGCCAGATCAATCAGGCCATGCTCGACCCCGGCAGCGCCTTGTATGCCTTTGCCCCGGACGTGACGATTTTGGCCATCGAAGGCGAAGACTGGTTGCCCGAGATTTACACGTCATTCATGGATGCAGACGCAACCGCCACCGACCTTGGTGCGGTGGTGGCACGGTTCCGGCAACAGCTTGCCGCGCTGGTCACATCGTTTCGCGCGGCCACCTCGAGCCCGCTGCTGGTGCACAACCTGGCGCAACCGCGACTGCGCCGGGCCGGCATTTCCGACTGGCGTTTGCCCAATGGTCAGGCCAGCATGGTGGCTGATCTCAACCACGCCATTGCCGAAGTGCTGGCAGATGTGGTTGACGTGCACATGGTCGATTACGCCGCACTTGTCAGCCAATTTGGCGTGAAAAATTGGTATGACTCACGCATGCGCCTGTATGCCAAGGCACCCATTGCCAACGGCATGCTCGGCAACCTCGCACTGGAATATATGAAGTATTTCAGGGCGCTGGGCGGTTTGACCAAAAAATGCCTGGTGCTTGACCTCGACAACACGCTGTGGGGTGGCGTGGTTGGTGAAGACGGCGTGGAAGGCATCCAGCTTGGGGCCAACTACCCTGGCAGCGCGTTCGTGGAATTTCAGCGCGTTGTGCTCGACCTGTACCGGCGCGGCGTCATACTGGCCATTGCCAGCAAAAACAACCCAGCCGATGTGGATGCGGTTTTCAATAACCATAAGTTCATGCTGCTTCGCAAGGAATATTTTGCCGAGTTGCAGATTCACTGGGAACCCAAAAGCGAGTCGCTTAAGCGCATTGCCAAGCAGCTCAGCATTGGCCTCGAGCACATGGTGTTTGCCGACGATAACCCCGCCGAATGCGAGCAAGTGCGCCGCGAGCTGCCAATGCTTAGCGTGATCCACCTGCCCAGCCGACCCGAGCTTTACGCTGATGCGCTCAGTGCCGAGGGCCTGTTCGACACCCTGGCCCTGTCTGATGAAGACCGCCGCCGTGGCCAGTTGTACCAGCAGCGGGCGCAGGCGCAAACCATGCTCTCGGCCAGCGGCAACCTTGAAGACTATTACCGCGACCTGGCCATGGAGCTGACCATTGCCCGCGTGGACCAAACCTCGCTTGCACGCGCGGCCCAGCTCACGCAAAAAACCAACCAGTTCAACCTGACCACCATTCGCTACTCCGAGGCCGAGCTTGCCAAGCGCATGGCTGACCCTGACTGGATAGCCATCACCGTCAGCGTTCGTGACCGGTTTGGCGACAACGGCATTGTTGGCGTCATGATGGCGCGGGCTGATGCAGACGGGCTCGACATTGATACCTTTTTGCTCAGTTGCAGGGTGATTGGGCGCGCGGTCGAATCGGCGATGCTGGCGCACCTGTGTGATGCGGCCCAGGCGCGCGGCCTGACGAAGCTTTATGGCAAAGTGATTCCCACCGACAAAAACGTACCAAGCCGCGATCTGTTTGACAAGCATGGCTTTAGCAAACAGAGTGAGGACGTGCACGGCATCACCAGTTGGGCGCTTGACCTGACGTGCAACCCGGTTCGGCTGCCAGACTGGTTCAAGCTGCCTGGCTAGCAACGCAGCCGCTACACTTCGTGCCGCCAAGTTTTTCTATTCGGAGCCAGTTCATGTCAAAAAATGTAGAACAAACCATCAAGGACTTGATGTCTGTCGTCCTAAACCTCAACGCCGCCAAAATTGACGACCGCACCTCGGTTGACAACACGCCGGGCTGGGATTCCGCCAACCAGATCAACCTTATCTTGGCGCTCGAGGAAGAGTTTTCGATTTCGTTTGACGTCTCCGAGTTTGAACTGATGGTCTCGTTCAAAGAGATCGTCAAGGCAGTCAAGGCAAAAATCTAGAAATGGTGCTTTAAGGGAGACGCAAGTTGAAACCAGGCACCATTGCGCGCAATATTCGCAACAATTACTTCAAGGGCAGCCTGCGTCGCAGCTATTGGAGCGCAGCCGCTTTTGCGGGCGAAATCCGGGCACTTTTTTGGCCCGCCAACAGCGCTTTCCGTGGCGAAGTCATCAAAAATCAGTTGAGCCACCTGTTTTCATCGGTCGTGCCTGTCAATGGTGAAACCCATGAGCGCGCCCGCGCAGCGGTGGGCTGGCTCATGCGCGGGCAGGCCGCCACCCCTGACGATGGTGTTTCTTTGGGATATTTCCCGTGCGACAAAACCGCTGACAAAGGCTGGCTTGCGTCGTACCCCGAGACCACCGGCTACATCATCACCTCGCTGCTGGCCTACGCCAAAAAATATGACGACACGGCTACCGCACAGGCTGCCATGCGCATGGCAGCGTGGGAAATGGCAGTGCAAATGCCGTCTGGGGCAGTGCAGGGCGGGCCGGTCTGCGCGCCCGAGCGACAGACTGCCGCAGCCTTCAACACCGGCATGGTGCTGGACGGCTGGTGCTCGGCCTACGCTTACTCTGGCGATCAGCAAGTGCTGGATGCGGCACGACGCGCTGCAGACTGGCTGGTCAATGATGTGGACGAGCATGGCTACTTCAAAACCAACGGCGCTTATGTGAGCGCTGGCGAAATAAAAACCTACACCTGCCTGTGCGCCTGGGCCATCTATCGATTTGGCGACCTGGTTCAAGAGGAGCGGTACCGCACAGCGGCCGTGGCCATCATCGAAGCCGCGCTGCGCCAGCAGCAGCCCAATGGCTGGTTTGCCCACGACTGCCTATCCAATTCCGAGGCGCCGCTTACGCACACCATCGGCTACACCTTGCAGGCCGTGTTCGAGGTGGGCGTGCTGGCCGGGCGCGCCGACTTTATCAAGGCCGTGCGCCTGACTGCCGACGCCCTGTTGCCACGCATTTCTGATGCAGGCTATTTGTCAGGGCGCTTTTATTCGGATTGGGAGCCGGCCGTGTTTTCGTCTTGCCTAACCGGGTCAGCCCAAATTGCCATTGTGTGCTACCGACTGACAGAGCAAACGGGTGAGCCCACATACCGCACCCACGCAGACAAACTGGTCAACTACCTCAAGGGATTGCAGGTCACCCGGTCGGACGACGCAGCCTTGGTGGGCGCCGTAGCGGGGTCATTCCCGCTGTTTGGCGGCTACATGCGGGCGGGCTACCCCAACTGGGCGACCAAGTATTTTCTGGATGCCTTGCTGCTGCAGGCGCAATTTGACCAAGTGACCATCCGATGAGCCTGCGGGCACAGGCCCTGTCGGGCTTTCGCTGGACGGCAAGCGTGCGGCTGCTGAGCCAGGTGATCACATGGGCCATCACGCTGGTCGTCATTCGCCTGCTGACGCCTGCAGACTATGGCTTGTTGGCGATGGCCACAGTCTTTGTGGCATTTCTTGCCATGTTCTCGGAGTTGGGCCTGGGCGCTGCCGTGGTTCAAAAGGCGGCCGTGGACGAGCAGTTGCTAAAGCGTGCTTTTGGGGTGATTCTCAGCCTCCATTTTGCGCTGGCTGCCTTGCTGCTGATTTTGGCCCCGCTGATTGGCGCTTTCTACGACGAGCCTCGGGTGGTGCCGGTTATCCGTATCTTTTCTTTGCAATTTATTCTTGCCGGTTTTGCTGTTATTCCCAACGCCCAGCTACAACGCAAGATGGAGTTTCGCAACCGTTCGCTGCTCGACCTGTCTTGCGCCATTGTTGCGAGCGTAACCACGCTCACACTGGCGTTTTCGGGTGCGGGTGTTTGGTCCCTTGTTTTTGGCTCGCTGCTTAGCCAAGTGGTAAAGACACTCGGCATCAACTGGCTGTCGCCATTTCTGAATTGGCCAGATTTTTCGGTAAAGGGAATGGGTTCCCTGCTTCGGTTTGGCGGGCATTTCACCGCCATCCAGGTCTTGTGGATGTTTTTGTCCCAGGTGGACGTGCTCATCTGTGCCAAGTTGTTGGGCAAAGAAGTCCTTGGTTTCTATTCAGTGGCAATGGACCTGGCATCGTTGCCAAGTCAACGGATTTTGGGTCTTGTCAACCAGGTAGCTTTTCCGACCTTTTCGCGTATGCAGCACGACTTGGAAAAGGTTGGTGCCAGCGTGTTGGTGGGTGTGCGCATCTTGAGCTTTTTTGGATTTCCAGTGTTGTGGGGCATTTCCAGCATTGCGCCGGAGTTGGTGGAGGTTGTGCTTGGTAGCAAATGGATTCCATCAACGCTGCCACTGCAAATTTTGGCAGTGATCATTCCACTGCGAATGCTTGGCAACTTTGTAGCCACCGCCATTCAGGGTGTCGGGCGCTCCGACATCGTGCTTAGAAACATCATTTGGGCGTGTGCGATGTTTCCCATAGCGTTTTTCGTGGGGGCCAACTGGTGGGGGCTGCTTGGGCTTAGCGTTGCCTGGCTGCTTGTGGCCCCACTGGTGTTTTTGCAAGCCATGGTGCGAGGCCTGCCCGTCATTGGCCTACGTTTGGGGCAGCTTGGGGCAGCGATGCTGCCCGCCGCAGGCACCAGCCTTGTGATGTACGGTGCCGTTGCGCTGGCACGGGAAGTGCTGTTAACCGGACAAGGCGGTTTGCTTCGCCTGTGTGCTTTGATAGCTGTCGGCGCTGTGACTTACGCCGTTGTGTCGTTCGGGCTTAATCGCAAGGGTTCGCTTGAACTGCTTGATCTCATTCGAAGCATCGTAAAACCTGTGCGTCAGAATTGAATGTGCAGCTCTCTCTCTCTCTCTCTCTGGTTCATGCCTTCAAGCTTTGCTTCTCTTGTGCAATAGCATCGTGATACCTGTATAGCTTTAAACGGTGCAAGATGTACCGACAGTCCCGCAGGCCCAAGGTATGCAGAAGTGCAGCCAGCCAAATACGGCTCGTTGAAAAGATTTGCGGTCGCATACTGCTGTTGTGCGTACGTACTAGCTCCAAGGCAAGATTTCCACGCTTAACCAGTCCGTCTTGAATAGCGGCGGTTTGGCGCGCCCACTGGTAGCTAAGGTTCGTCCCGCTTGGTACGGGACAAGGTTGGTGTCCGGGGTAGGTTTGCCAGGCACTTTTAAGTGCGAACGGAGGTAGGTGGTCGAAAAATTGCGAATACAACTTATGCAGGACGCCCCAACGCGAAGGGGTTGCTGCAATGGCTCTAAGAAATTTCGCATCAAAAAATGGTGTCAACAGTTCCAATCCGTGCTGATCGATGGTTTCAAAGTGCTTGAACAAGTGCCGTCGCTGGTCGTTAAACAGCAGGAACAAGTAGATGCGTCTTCCGATATCTTCGCGCGGGTAACGATTGACTTCGGACATGACACTTTCGAACAACATTTTTGGAAGGCGCTGTCGTGCTGATAAATCTAGCACTTGGCTGGAAAGCGCAATATTGTTGAATTTGAGGTAGTGTTGAACGGCACCCTCGATATCGCCTCGCTCGCCCAAGTCCAGCATGGCTTCATCCATGTAAACATGACCCAGTCCGACGCTACCGCCGTCTCCAGACCAGATAAATCGCGGGCGGGTGACTGCGGTAGGTTCCCTTTGTTCCAGTTCTGTTTTTGCCGATAGTGCTAGGTAAGAAAAATTTGGAAAATTACCACCGGCTAGACAATGCAAATGACAGCGGCCACCTGCTTCAATGGCAAATTGCTGTGCAAAGTGTTGGTCTTGAGACGCAACGGAAGAAAAATTTAGCGCCTCGACCTGCTGACTCATGTCAATAAGGGTGGACACAATGGCACGCGAATCCATACCACCGCTCAGAAAACTATAGACACGTTTGTCATCACCTAGTCGTATGGCGACTGCTTCCCGAAAAGTGGCATACAACTGTGCCGCTGCATCTGCTGGGTTCTTGGGAGAAACCTCGGGGATTGACCAATCGCAGTATTTGTGCAATTGCAAGCCCGAAGCGCACGCTGTGAGACTCTCACACTCACGCAAGATGCTCACGTTCTCATACGGTGTGCGGTCCGCGAGCGGGAACGAAAACACGCTGAGTTCAGCCATTCCGAGCAACGACAAATCCTTTCGGATTTCAACTGTTTCTTCAAGTACCCGAAGCGCTGTGGAAAAAACCAGATATCCGTCCTGAACCACATAATAAATTGAACGCAACCCGAGCGAATCAGTCGCTAAACGAAGCGTATTTTGATCAGTTGAGAACTGAGCCAGGGCAAAGGAGCCTCGACATAGCGCTAGCATTGAGTCATGGATAGTCTTTGCTTCAGGCGCAATGCACGCCATCTGGTCCGTGCGGCTAAGTCTTTGGCAGTTTTCAGTCAGCAGTGGATCACCAGCAAGTGCGCACACCGCACCATCTGGATTTTCATGCCAAGCGGGTTCGGAGAAAGCGCCAGAATCCCACTTAACCAGAAAAAAACGATCTTGATCATGTACATGCCAGGCTCCGGAATCGTTGTTTTTACTCCGTAAATGCAGTCGCAACGAGGCTTTGAGTGAGGTTGGCAGACGATCGGACTGAAGGCAGTAAGCGCCAGCAAATATTGTCATTGAAAAAACCCCTTATTCACTGGCTATGGCAAGCTTGGCGCTCTGATAATGTGACAGTTGGGTGCATAAAAAGTTGGTGACTATTCCGTATTCCTAATGGGGTCGGATGGCGAGTCTTGAATTGGCTCGGTCCATTTGCCAACGCTCTTCAATCGGTCCGGTAGGGCGGGCATGCGCAAGCCGAGTTGGTAGGCCTTGTGAGCGTGGATGAGAGCTTTTTCATAGTTTTTCATGTCGAAATAGATCAAGCCGACATTGTTTTGGGTGAGTGGGTTATCGCCAGCCAGGCTTGCTGCAACCGCTAATTGTTCGTCGGCTTCAGTCAATCGATTTGTTTTGGCAAGATACCTTGAAAAAAGCATTCGGACCATGGGATCATCCGGTGCAAATTGGGCTGCCCGCCGGAACCAACATTCGACTGAATAGCCAGAGTGAGCAGGTGTGGTTGTTTTTTCCTTCTCTGCCAGCGCGGCCATCGCCATCAGTGCGCGTGGATGGTTGGGGAAGGCGTTCAATGTGTAGCTGATGTCCCCTGCGAGGTAAGTTGATTCGCCCTTGATGAGTGCTTCAACTCTGGGCGTGAAATGTTTGCCTTCCACCATATTTGCAAGTGAACGTTGGGTTGGAAAGGTTGAATTTGGCTTGTATCTGTCAGGTCTGTAATCGTGGCCAACTTTAAGAACACCGCATCCGCCTGGCACCTCCTGCGCAAAGCTTGGGGCATACACTGCCAGTTGCAGGGCAACACCGAGGCAGATCGCGCCGCACAGCTGAAGGCAGGCTTGCAATCGATTTCTTTCGCCAAATAAACTAAATCGCATCTTGTTCCTTTGGAAGGGCATGGACAGTAGATAGTTTGCTTATTTTAGACTTGAGATGCTTGGCCGCACGCCCCAAAACCTCATGCATCAAGCCCAAAAGCCCCGCCATCGACCTTGGGTTGTACGCAATGATGCCCCAGCGTTCTCGCCGCTTGCTCATCCATGATTTTTTGTAGGGATCATCACCGATGAGGTAATCCACCTCGCGCACTTTATCTTGTTCAATCACATGTTCCATGAGCATGGCAGTCAGCAGGGTGCCGGGTGCATAGGCCTTGAAGCTTTCATCGTAGGCCAATTTGTAAATGTTGGCCTTGCCATTGGCCACGATCCATAGCTGCGCTGCTATGGGCTTGCCATTTAACCAAGCCACACCAAGCCGAAGCCAACTGTGCGCCGCGCACGTGCGGATGAGGCCAGGTACAAACTCGGGATAGGGTTCGGGCTGCTTCCAGCTCAGAGCATAGACGTGTTGGTAGGCTGCCAGTCCACGTTCAAGGTTTTCACCACCTTGTACCAGCTCTAGTGAGCCGCCTTCGTTAGCAAATTTTTTGCCCATGCGTTTGATTGTGCTGCGCACCGTGCCTTCGCGGTTTTTAAGGTAGGTTTGCCAGTCGTCTATGACGGGTTGGTACCAGTTGCCAAAGCGAAAAAACGTGAACGCTTTGAAGCCGCAGGCCCGCAGTGCTTGCAGCAGCAACCCATAGTCGGCTGATTCAGGGGCCATGGGTGCAAACCGCATGGCCGCCAGTGGCGTATGCGCAGACTTGATTGCGCGGATCAGTTCAGTCATGTCACTGGCTGTTAACGCGCTCGAAGTCACCGGGGCATATAGCGCGGTGTAGTAGTTGCTGAGGGAGCCAGCTTGTTGACCAAATGCCGATCGGGTAACGCGCATGGGTAGCGCCGCCAGCGGAATGTTGTTTTTGCGTAGCACATAGATGCAGATGGCCACGTCACCCGGGTACACCGCATTAACAAGGTTGTTGTACCAGGCCACACTGCTTTCGACATTGGTTTGGGCGCCGGCCTCAAACAATTGATTGACATCATCTGGAAATTCGTCCGGGTGCTTGTAAACGCTCACTTTGATCACGATGTCAATTTCTTTGTTGGGTTAGCTTTTGGTAGGGCTAAAGGATTTTGGGGTGGCATCAAGAGCCATGGTGATGATTGTGTGGGAATTGCACCGCAATATTGCATACGAACAAATTCTCCGCAGGCTCATGGGCGGGAGTTTGCAGGGCAAAGTGAGTTGAAGGCAACATTTGTGCTCAGTGTAATCGGCGCGATTCTTTCATTTTCCGTGGTTTGAGGTGCGCCAAGCAGTGGGACGCTTTTGATGCGCTGCTAAAACCGCAAGGCGTTCGCTATACCGTGAGCCGGATCAATGCGTTTAACCAGCGCTCGGTGGCGTCACATCGCGCCTTGGGGGCGCAAGATTGTGGGTGTGCGCTGTGTTCCTGCGGCTTTGGCGCTTTCAGTGGATGCTGTCAACTCAACGCCCGTACATCGCTTTTGGTGGGCGGCCAAAGTTGCTTGTAGGACCCGAAGAGGTGGCAGATCATTGACCGACACATAGGCCGGAGCCATGCGGCGTGCCAGCGAAGGCGACCACGCCCGATGTCAACGGCAAGTTTGTGCTTCAGTTTGCTCCAGGCAAGATCGTACAGTTTCGGATTGGCGGTCCATCCTGCCTGATAGAGTCAGTTAGACGCGCGACACGTGTTGACGGACCTGCGCAGTCGTTTTGATGATGTGTTGAAAGAGCTCGAATCAGTAGCGGGTTCGAAAACTGCGCGAGTTCAGCGCCCGGTACAGATTTTGGGTAGCCTGGACGGTATCGAAACAGGGGTGCGGCAACTGATCCGCGATGAGCCGCTTCAAACAACCATGGTGGACTTTGGCGGTGGACGCATCACAGTACCTACCGAAGCTGAAATTCTGCGCATTAAAGGCGTGCTGATTCTCAAGCGTAATGCGACTCGAGACTATCTGGACTTTGTGGCGCTGGCGAGTCATTTGGGCGATGACGGCGTAGCGGCTGCATTGCAATCGTTTGATCGCCTGTATCGGCAAGCCAGCGGTGAGTCGCCACTGCAGCAACTGCAGGTTCAGTTAGCCAATGCCATGCCGTACGACCTCGAAGAAACCGAGCTGAGCGAGTACAAGAATCTCGATTCACGCTGGCATGATTGGCGCACCGTCAAGGCAACTTGCGCGCATCTTGCAACTGTCATTTTCGACCGGGTGTGTGACGGGTAGAAGGTAGGGTCGCATAGACTGCCGCGCTGCGCTCGAAGTGACGAAGCTTGTGCCAAGCGCTCCATGCGATGGCGCACTCGACGTTTGGGTAACCTGACTCTCAGTGGCATATTCACCACCAGCCAACTTGCTTTTGACTAGGTTCGCGAGCCCTCCGAATCGGCCCGATACCGCACACGGACCTGGAACTGTGACAAAAACAAGACAGTTCATGGAAAGCGCAGTGCAGCAATCCATTTCAGCGTGATTTGTTCGGCTTGCTGGCGTGCCGCGGCACTAGAAAAGGTGTGGTCAACGCCCGGCACCTCGTGGCTGGTGAGCTTGCCGTGGTTTTGATAACTCTTCCACGCTGGGTCGGTGTTGGCGTATTCCCGGAACTCTTTGGCGGTGTAGTCGTCGCCACTCAAGATCAGCAAAATTTGCCCCTCAAACTGATGCCAGGCCACTGCCATGCGCTGCTGAAAGGGTTTTTGCAGCGTATTGGTGGTGCCAGCGCCCGTTGAGCCCTTTGAGGCCAGGCGGATGTTTTGCAGCAGCCCGCTGAGGGCCTTGGTGGCCACCTTGCCGCTGAGCAGCTTGAGCCAGAATTCTTTTTGCCGCAGACGCTGGGTGTAGTAGTGCTTGACCTGAGTTTTGGCCAGGCTGGCCTCGGAGCGCACCCAGGGGTTGAGCAGGCACAGGCCTGTCACGCGGGCGTCGTGCGTGTCATGGCAGTAGAGCAAGGCGGCGGCGGCGGCATCGCACAGGCCCCACAGGGCGATGTGTTTGACGCCGGGCAGGCGCGTTTGCATCGCGTCTATGGCCGCGGCAATGTCGGCGCTCACGCCTTCAAAGTCGCGCTGCACACCGCTGCTGTCGCCCATGCCGCGGTAGTCAAAGCGCAGCACGGCAAAGCCGACAGCGGCCAGCGCTCGCGACAGCAACACAAATTGCCGGTGGCTGCCCGCCCGGTATTGCGGCCCGCCCACAATCAGTATCACCCCGGTTTGGGCCGGTGTTTCCGGCTTTGCCAGAATGCCCACCAGCGTCTCGCCCGCGCAGTCAAACAGGGTGGCTTCTTCGGCGTAGGTCATGGTTGGGATTTTAGAGGAAGGCAAATTCAAAACGGCTCAGTCTCGTGATGAGTGGCTTTTTGTAAGTTCTTCACTTTCTCCCTTTGGTGTTGCTAGTACCCACCAAATAAATATAATATTTCAATGAATAGCAAGCAAGTCATCAAAAAATTGGAGGCTGATGGCTGGTATCTGGCCCGTGTCAAGGGATCACATCACCAGTTCAAGCACCCGGTCAAGCCAGGTTTGGTTACTGTTAAGCACCTAGATGGCGACATCCCATTGCCCACGTTGTACAGCATTGAACGTCAAGCCGGGTGGCGTTAAGAACTTAAAGCAGGAAAAAGATATGAAATTTATTGTGGTTCTTCATTCCGATGACGGCCAGCGCTACGGTGCCACAGTGCCCGATCTGCCTGGCTGCTTTTCTGGTGGCAATACGCTGGACGATGCACTGGAGAGCGTGCGCGAAGCAATAGATTTGCATGTGGAGGGCCTGATTGAGGATAGTATTGAAGTCCCCCTTGCCATGACTTTGGCGCAGCACCAAGCTAACCCCGACTACGCAGGCGGTGTGTGGGCTGTGGTGGATGTGCCGGTTGAAAAGTATTTGGGGCCGGCCGAAAAAATCAACATCACCGTACCGCGCCTGACGCTGGCCCGCATCGATGAGTTTGCCAAAAAAAAAGGGCAAAGCCGCAGCGGTTTTCTGGTGGAGGCAGCCCGCACTGCAATGCATGCCTGAAAACTAGCTTACTACTTCAGTGGTGGCTGCGATCAAGGCCGGTGCATCCTCAATTTCGGTGGTTTGCCAGAACGCCGGACCAGGCAAGATGCGGCTGGCCACGGCATAGCCGACCTGCTGCCATTGGGCGATGGTTTGGGCTGAGATGGGGCTCAACGTCGCGTCTTCGCGGGTAGAGACTTCAAGCCATGCCACGCGTTGCGCCGGCTGCTTGAGAGCGGGCGGCGCCAGGGTGGCTTGTTCGAGTCCGCTGGCCAGACCGGGCGCTAGCTGGTAGCCCGCAATTTCAACCGGCGTGCCGCTGGCCAACTGGTCGCGCAGGGCTTGCATTACGCCCTTGGCCTGGCCGCCCAGCAGGTCGCCCGCCACCTTGAGGCGCAAGAACTGTTGCAGCAGGGGTTTGCCGGCCGCCAGGGCTTGCCAGAACACAAAGTTGCAGGGCGCATCGATTTGCCTGGCTGCCTCAGCCGCCAGTAGGCAACCCGCGCGCAGGCCCCATAACCAAAGCGGCGGCTGGTTTGCGTCGCCCTGCACGTGGTTTTGGCTGCGCAGCCATTGGTAGCCCAGCACCACGTCGCTGACCCAGCGTTGCCAGGTGGCGTCGCCAAAGTCGCCAGAACTGTCGCCGCAGCCCAGTAGGTCAATCTGCAGCACGGCGTAGCCAGCTTGGGCCAGCGCGCGCGACTGCAGGGCAGCCATGCGCCGCGACTTGTTCATTTCTTCGGCAAACGGGTGGATATAAAGCACCAGGCCCTTGGGCGCATCGCCGTCTGCCCCGCACTGGGCTGGGTGGTAGAGGCAAAAGCGCTGACCGGTGTCGGCCGAATTAGCCGGTAAAAAGAAGGCCTGGAACGTCTCCGACATGAGGCTGTCAGGCACTCATTTTGCTGCTGACAAAGTCGGCCAGCGAGCCCACGGTGGTAAAGGTGGCGCCGTCGATGTCGTCGTCGTCAATGGTCAGGCCAAATTGCTCTTCAAGCGTGGTGATCAGGGTCACGACCGCCATCGAGTCCAGTTCTGGAATGGCGCCCAGCAGGGGCGTGTCGCGCGTAAAGGCGGCCGAGCGGCCCTGCAAGCTGAGGACTTCGTCCAAAACGCGAAGCACTTCTTTTGTGATGTCCAAATTAAACTCCTGTGGGGGTGACTGCACGGCCACGATGGCTCGCCTGTGGATTTTAGGGTTCTGAAAGCGGCCGGTCGTGACACCGTGGTGTGAGATACTTTTCGCTATGACCGAATCCACCTTGCTCCATGAACTGATCACCCTGACGGCCAGCCGCACGCCGCAGGCCATGGCCTTGACTTATGGCAGCGTGCATTTGACTTACGCTGACCTGAGCGCTGGCGTGACCCAGTTTGCTTCCGGCCTGATGGCCTTGGGCGTGAGCCGCGGTGAGCGCGTGGCGATTTACCTTGAAAAGCGGTTTGAGACGGTAATTGCCAGTTTTGGCGCGCCGGCCGCCGGGGCGGTATTTGTGCCCGTGAACCCGATCCTCAAGCCCGAGCAGGTGGCGTTTATTTTGCGCGACTGCAATGTGCGCGTGCTCGTGACGTCGCCCGAGCGCCTGGCCGCCATGAAAGACGAGTTGGCACAGTGCCATGACCTGCGCTATGTGGTGGTGACTGACGCGCCGACTCAGGCTGCCCCGGCTGAGAAGGCCGATGCCAACCTGTCAGGCCCGCTGGCGCTGCTGCAGTGGCGCGACCTGCTGGCCAGCCCGGCGCAGGCCGGGCACCGCGTGATTGACACCGACATGGTGGCCATTTTGTACACCTCGGGCAGCACCGGCAAACCCAAGGGCGTGGTGTTGTCGCACCGCAACATGGTCGCTGGCGCCAAGAGCGTGGTCAGTTACCTGGAGAACACGGCGCAAGACACTTTGCTAGCGGCCCTGCCGCTGTCGTTCGATGCGGGCTTTAGCCAGTTGACCACGGCGTTTCATGCGGGCGCGCGGGTGGTGTTGCTCAATTATTTGATGCCGCGCGATGTGCTCAAAGCCATGGAGCGCGAAAAAGTGACCGGCCTCACCGCCGTGCCACCGCTCTACATTCAGTTGGCGCAACTGGCGTGGCCTGCGGCCATCGACGAGCATCTGCGCTACTTTGCCAACACCGGCGGGCGCATGCCGCGCGAAACGCTCAATGTGCTGCGCCAGCGCGCGCCCAGTGCCAAGCCGTTTTTGATGTACGGCCTGACCGAGGCGTTTCGCTCAACCTTCCTGCCGCCCGACGAAGTGGATCGCCGCCCTGATTCAATTGGCAAGGCAATTCCGAACGCCGAGATTCTGGTGCTGCGCGAAGACGGTTCGCCCTGCGGCGCCGAAGAGCCAGGTGAGCTGGTGCACCGCGGTGCGCTGGTCGGGCTGGGTTACTGGAACGATGCCGAGAAAACAGCCGAGCGCTACAAGCTGCTGGCGCCAGATGCTCCCGGACGCCAGCCGGGCCTGCAGTTGCCCGAATACGCGGTGTTTTCTGGCGACACGGTGCGCCGCGATGCCGAGGGGTTTTTGTATTTCATTGGTCGGCGCGACGAGATGATGAAAACGTCAGGCTACCGCGTCAGCCCGACCGAGGTCGAAGAGATTTTGTACGCCACCCAGTTGGTGGGTGAGTGCGTGGCTTTTGGCGTGGAGCACGCCAGCCTGGGGCACGCCATTCATGTGATCGCCACGTCAGCCGAATCGGCCGCTGGCAAGGGCTTGGACGCGCTGATGCTTGAATGCCGCGCGCGCATGCCCGCTTACATGGTGCCCGCCGGTATTGAACTGGTAGCCGGCCCGCTGCCGCGCAACCCCAACGGCAAAATCGACCGCAAGCTGCTGGCCACCGACTGGCTGGCGCGCCACCCGTCTTGAAACAGTCGGGTCTCGATTTTGTGAAAACCCCTAGCGGCAACAGTACATTTCAGTGGCAAAATACGACCTCAATTTATAAAAAACGGGGGTGCCATGCGTATTGCTTTTGTTGCGCTCATGCTGACAAATGTGTTGGCCGCGACTCTGGTGTACAGCCAACCGGTTGCCGCGCAGGCACCATCGAGCCGCTTGCAAGCCGTGTTGGCCGCCAAAACGGTACGCGTGTGCATTTGGCCAGACTATTACGGCATTACCTACCGTAACCCCAAAACGCAGCAGTTGTCGGGCATCGACGTGGACATGGCTCAGGCCTTGGCTAAAGACCTGGGGGTCAAACTGGCGTTTGTTGATAGCTCGTTTTCCAAACTGATCGAGGATGTCACGCAAAACCACTGCGATGTGGCTATGTTTGCCATTGGGATCACGCCGCAGCGCCAGGCCAGGTTGCGCTTTACCCAGCCCCATTTGGCCAGTGACATTTATGCCATTACCAGTAAAACCAATCGCCGCATCAAAACCTGGGCTGACATTGATCAAGCGGGTTCGGTTGTGGCCATTGTGAAGGGCACCTTGCACGAACCGATCATGAAAGAGCGCCTCATAAAAGCTCGGCTAGAGGTGTTCGACACCCCCTTTGCCAGAGAGCAAGAAGTGCAGTCTGGCCGGTCTGACGTGTTCATGACCGACTACCCCTATAGCCAGCGTTTTTTGGCCAATGCCGACTGGGCGCGGTTGGTTGCGCCCGACACCACCTATCACATCACGCCGTATGCTTATGCCATGGCACCCGGCGACGATGTTTGGCATGAACGTATGGAAAAGTTTGTGCGTGGCATCAAGCAAGACGGCCGTCTGCAGGCTGCTGCCCGGCAACACCAGCTTGAGCCTATTTTGGCGCGCTGATGGTTTCTCATCAGAAGGGGTGGTTGCGTTTTTATTTGGCGCTAACCGCCTTTGTTGTGGCGGTCGTTGCCTTAACGGGCTATAGCCTGTGGCTTTTGCGCGGTGATGCCATTCGCAGCAACTTGAACGCCTCGGCCTTGATGGCGCGCAGTTTTGAAAACTTTTTAACGCAAAGTATCAGTGCATCTGATCTGGCAATTGCCGGTTTTTTCAGTCATTACGGCAAGGACAAAACCGCTCAGCAGGTAGGTGCTGATTTTGAGCAGTTGTTGCGCCATGCGCCGCACCTGCGTTCTTTGTCGGTGATCAATGCGCAAGACCGCATCGTGGCGAGCTCCAACCCGGCCAATGTGGGTGTTCAAGTGGCCACCCAAAATTTTTTGCCTTTGGTGCAAGCCGGCCAAGCCGCGTTGCGCATTGGCAAGCCCTGGCTGGGGCGCGATTTTAATGAGCCACAGCCGTCGAATGCCCTTGGCTTGACAGCACAAACCCTCACCAGTGTGATACCGATGGTGTATCCATTGGACAACGGACGCGCCAACCGACGCTTGCTGATCGCGCTCAACCCCGATTTTTTTGTCAACCACATGTTGCAGCAAGTCGATGCGCGCACCGGTCTGGTGGAAGTGTTGCGCCTGGACGGTGTTTTGTTGATGAGCACCCAGCTTCAAGCGTCCGGGCGCAGCGGGCACCCGGATGATGTGCTCAAACTCAAGCTGGGCGAACACGAATTTGGTCAATTCGAGAGCAACTTGTCAGCAAATTCGGCAGTGTTGACTGCTTTTCGGGTGTCGTCCTTGTTTCCGTTTGTGGTGGTGTCGCACTTGAGCCGTGACGTTGCGCTGGAACCCTGGCGAGCTGAGCTGCGAACCATCGTGATGATCGTTGCACCCTCAGCCGTTTTGGTGGTGCTGTTGGCCATGGGTTACAACCGGCGTCAGCGCATGTTCAAGGCGCAGCGCGCTGAGTCGCAACGCTTGCAGCGTGTCAACGCAGCCTTTGTTTTTGATAACACGCGTGAGGGCATCATCATTGCCTCGGGGGATGGCCTGATCAGTGACGTGAACGCTGCTTTCACCCGCATCACCGGCTACAGCCGTCAAGAAGTCATTGGTAAAAACCCAAGACTTCTGAGCTCTGGACGGCAAGACAAAGCGTTTTATAAGGCGATGTGGCAAGCGCTTGGCGATAGCGGGCACTGGAGCGGAGAAATATGGAACCGACGCAAAGACGGAGAGGTATTTGCAGAAATCCTGACCATCAACGCCGTCTCGGATCTGGTGGGCGTGGTGCAACAGTATGTGGCGGTGTTTACCAACATCACCAGCATGAAAGCCTACCAAAGTGAGCTTGAACACATCGCGCGTTTTGACGCGCTGACCGACCTGCCCAACCGGATTCTGCTGGCTGACCGCTTGCAACACGCCATGCACCAAGCGCATCGACGGCAAGATTTGATTGCAGTGGTTTTTATTGATCTGGACGGCTTTAAAGCGGTCAACGACCAGCACGGTCACGAGGCGGGCGACTTTTTATTGGTCACGGTGTCGCAGCGCATGCGCCACACTTTGCGCGACAGCGACACGCTGGCACGCAATGGCGGCGATGAATTTGTTGCAGTTCTGGTCGATTTGCAGAGCGTCGACGATGCCTTGCCGCTGCTGGAGCGCCTGCTCGATGCCGCATCGCAAGTTGTAGATTTTCACGGTGTGCACCTACAGGTTTCTGCGAGTGTCGGGGTGAGTACGTACCCACAAAAACAAACCCTTTCCATGGATGACTTGCTGCGCCAGGCAGACAGCGCCATGTATCAGGCCAAGCAATCAGGCAAAAACCGGTATGCAATTTACCAGCTGAAAGACGAAAATTCGGCGCTTGACTCAACAACTTGAAACAGCCTGATTGAGTTGCAAAAGTTGACTTGGCATTACGGTTAAAAGCACGCCAGCTTGGGCGACACGGCAAGCCTGGGCAGTTAGACTTGATCCATCTCTAACTTTAGCCAAAACCTATGTCTGCACCCGAACGCCAGCTCCCTGTGCATGCCCCCATGAACCAGTTTGCTGTGCGCCAAGGTGAACTGGTGGTGGGCGGCAAACGCCTGTCAACCCTGGCCGAGCAGGTTGGGCAGACGCCTTTTTATGCCTACGACCGCGCGCTGCTGAAGGCGCGGGTGGCCGAGTTGCGCAGCGCGTTGCCTGCGGCGGTCAAGCTGCACTACGCCATGAAGGCCAACCCGATGCCGGCCGTGGTGGGCTTGATGACCGGCCTGGTGGACGGCATTGACGTGGCGTCTGCGGGCGAGCTGAAGGTGGCGCTCGATGCCGGTGCCAATCCACAAGAGGTGAGCTTTGCCGGGCCAGGCAAGCGCGATGCCGAGTTGCGCCAGGCGGTGGCTGCTGGGGTGCTGGTGAACCTGGAGTCGTTTCGCGAAGTAGGCGCGCTAGCCGCCTTCAGCCAGGCGCTGGGCCTGCCCGCCCGCGTGGCAGTGCGCGTGAACCCCGACTTTGAACTCAAGGGCTCGGGCATGAAGATGAGCGGCGGTCCCAAGCAGTTTGGCGTGGACGCCGAGCAGGTGCCAGCATTGCTCAAAGAAGTGGCTGCGGCGGGACTGGCCTTTGAGGGCTTTCACTTGTATGCCGGTTCACAAAACTTGCGTTCGGGATCGATTTGCGAGGCGCAGCAAAAGTCTTACGAGCTGGCGCTGCGGCTGGCGCAAGACGCGCCGATGCCGGTACGTTTTTTGAATTTGGGCGGTGGTTTTGGCATTCCGTACTTTCCGGGCGAGCAACGGCTGGACCTGATGCCGATTGGCGACAACCTGGCGCAGCTGCTGCAGCGCGCGCAGACCGAGTTGCCGCAAGCCGAGTTTGTGATCGAACTCGGGCGCTACCTGGTGGGCGAGGCCGGTGTGTATGTGACGCGTGTTGTGGACCGCAAGGTGTCGCGCGGGCTGGTGTATCTGGTGGCCGATGGCGGTCTGCATCACCACTTGGCTGCGTCAGGCAACTTTGGCCAGGTGGTGCGCAAAAACTATCCCGTGTGTATCGGCACCCGCGCCGATGCGCCCGAAACCGAGGTGGCCAGCGTGGTGGGGCCGCTGTGCACGCCGCTCGATTTGCTGGCTGACCGCATGAAACTGGCACCTGCGCAGGTGGGTGACTTGGTGGTGGTGTTCCAGTCAGGGGCCTACGGCGCCAGCGCCAGCCCGCAGGCCTTTTTGGGGCACCCCGCGTGTGTCGAGGTGCTGGTTTAACACCGTTACTGCGAGCCAAGCGCGGCGCGCCATGAAGTGGTTTGTGGCGCTGGCTTGCCTGGTGGGCGGCTCGGTGTTGGCTTGGCATCATCCTTTGTGGTCTGCGCTGTGCCTGGTGGCTTTGTGGCTTTGGGCGGACCTGGTGTTTTGGCGGCCCGGCGTCTGGCTGTGGGTGGTGCCGGCCGCCTTGCCGGTGATGAATTTTTCGCCCTGGACCGGCTGGCTGGTGTTTGAAGAGTTCGACCTGCTGCTGCTGGGCACGCTGGCCGGCGCTTATGCCCGTATGGCCGTGACGACCCACGCCAATTCGGCCATCAGGTCAGCAAATAACCAACCATCAATCGGCCAACCAGAGCGCGGCTTGCACGCGTTGCTGCTGGCCATGGCTTTTATGGCTTTGCTTGGGCTATGGCGCGGCTTTGCAGGCGCGGGGGGCTTTCGGTTTGACTGGTATGCCGGCTACACCGATGCGCTGAACAGTTGGCGTGTCTTCAAAAGCCTGAGCTTTGCGCTGCTGTTTTTTCCTGTGCTGCGCTGGCATGCGTCGCGTGGCGGTGCGTGTGCCGCAACGCGGCTGGCGCAGGGCATGGTGGCTGGAATGGCGGTGGTGACGCTGGCCGTGCTGTGGGAGCGCGCAGCGTTCCCCGGCATTTTTGATTTTTCTGCCAATTACCGCACCGTGGCGCTTTTCTGGGAGATGCATGTGGGCGGCGCCGCCATCGATGTCTATCTGGCCATGAGCTGCCCGTTTGTGCTGTGGGCATTGGTGACCACGCGCCGATCCGTCGTCTGGTTGATGCTGGCGCTGCTGGCGGTTTTGACCGCTTATGCCTGCCTGACCACTTTCTCGCGTGGTGTTTATCTGGCGGTGGCGCTGCCTGTGCTTGCGCTGGTGGGCATGCTGTGGTGGCAAAGGCGGGCGCTGCCGCCAGGCGAACGGCTGGCTTGGCGTGAACGGGCCAATGGCGTACTGTCGATGCTGGTGCTGCTGGAAGTGGTGGCGGCGTTGGTGGGCGGCAGCTTCATGGCCGAGCGCCTGACCCGCTCTGAAGCCGACCTGTCGAGCCGGGTTGACCATTGGCGCCACGGACTTGATTTGCTGGCCAGTCCGGCCGACTGGTTGCTGGGCAAAGGCCTGGGGCGCCTGCCGGCCAACTACGCCGCGCAGGCGCCCAAGGGCGAGTTTCCCGGCGCTGTGAGGCATCGCACCAAGCCGCAGCCGGGCCAGCCCGACCAGCTTGATCGACCCGACCAACCCGGGAATGCGTTTGTGACACTTTATGGCCCAAAGACTCAGCCGAAACTGAGCGGCAGCTTTGCGCTGACGCAACGCGTCGCCAGGGTTTCGGGCACGTCGCATCAGGTACTTTTGGACGTGAGGGTAGAAGAAAATACCCGAATCGAGTTCTCAGTGTGCGAGCGGCATTTGCTGTATGACCGGCGATGTCAGGCAACGCGGGTGCGGGTCAAGCCGGTCAGAGTGCAGGGCCAAGCTGTCTGGCAGCCGCTCGCGGCAACGCTGCAGGGAGATGATTTTGCAAACGACGGCTGGCACGGCGCGCGTCTGATGATGTTCTCGGTTTCGGTGGTCGATGTGGCGCGAGCGGCAGATATTGACAATGTGATGCTCATGGGCCAAAGCGCCACACTGTTGTTGAACAACGGCGATTTTTCAGCCGGCATGGCCCAATGGTTTCCCGCTGCCCAATCGAATTTCTTGCCCTGGCACCTCGACAATTTTTACCTGGAAGTGCTGGTGGAGCGTGGCCTGCCGACATTGTTGTTGTTTCTGGCTGTGGTGCTTGGCGCCATGGTATCGCTGTGGCGCAGACCCGACAGGCCTTTGCCGCTGGTCCCGTTCATTGCGGCGTCGCTGGCGGCGGTGCTGTTGGTGGGCGTGGTCAGCAGTGTGATGGATGTGCCGCGGGTGGCCTACATGTTTATGCTATGGTTGTTTGTTGCCATTCAAAACTCAGCCGTGGTCGCACGCGCGCTACAGCCCGCTTGAAGCCTGCAACCTTTTCTGGTGATAATCGCGAAAAATTATTTGAAAAGGGAATGCCCATGACCATGATCACACCGCACGTTTGCCTGGCGTGTCGAAACTGCCACATATTTGCATGAGCGACTGCCACCCGCGAAAACGCCACGGATGAGTTCATGATAAAAATATTCAACCATTATTTTCACCAACGGACCCTGCTTCAGGTTGCCGTCGATTTGATGCTGTTGCTGATGGTTGTCATCACCATCGTACTGGTGCATGAAGTGCAGCCCGAAAAATTCTGGTTTATCGTTGGTAAAACCTTTATGTTGTTGGGTGCGGCCATGCTTGCAGTTAACTATGGCCTGGGGTTCTACCAGCGGGTGCACAACCGCTCCGTTGGTCTCTCCGGCGCGCGCGCTGTGCTGGCTTTGCTGCTGCTGCTGCCGGTAGTGTTTGTTTTGTCAATCGGCCTGCCCAATTCATTGGCTTCGGGACTGATGCTGGCTGCAGCGCTTGCCGTAATTTTGCTCATGCGCGTGATCGCCATGTACACCACGCCCCCTAGTCTGATGCGCCAGCGGGTGCTGATTTTTGGCACTGGCTCGCGCGCCAAAATGGTGGGCAAGGAACTCCTCAGAACCGATCCCACGGTGGATTTGGTGGGTTATTACGCCGGCCCCAACGAGCAGGAAGCCATGGTGTCGGCCTGGGGGCTGATGTCTATGACCAATTGCCTCACCGACATTGTTGCCGAGCAAAGGGTTGACGAAATTGTGGTCGCCTTGACCGAGCGGCGTGGTGGCAGCATGCCGCTGCGCGAGTTGCTCGATTGCAAGCTGCAAGGGGTGCGGGTGGTCGATTTCGAGACGCATTTTGAGCGGACGCTGGGGCAAATCAGGCTTGAATCGCTGTCGGCCAGCTGGCTTATTTTTGGCGATGGTTTTGGCTCGGGTTGGGTGCGTGCAATAGTCAAACGGTTTTTTGACATCGTCTGTGCCAGCATCTTGATTGTGCTGACGCTGCCTGTGATGCTGGTGACGGCGCTGTTTATTTTGTTCGAAGATGGGCTGCCAATTCTGTACCGGCAGGAGCGCGTGGGGCTCAATGGTCGCCTGTTCGATGTTGTCAAGTTCCGCAGCATGCGAAAAGATGCCGAGAAAGACGGCCAACCGCGCTGGGCTGCCGCGGCCGACGACCGGATCACGCGGGTTGGCCACATCATTCGCAAGCTGCGTATCGATGAGTTGCCCCAGTTGTTCAGCGTGGTGGGTGGTTCCATGAGCATGGTGGGGCCGCGCCCCGAGCGGCCCTATTTTGTTGACAAGCTGACGCAGGACATACCGTTTTATGCGGTGCGGCACAGCGTCAAGCCCGGGGTGACGGGTTGGGCGCAAGTGCGCTACCAGTATGGCTCGACGGTGGAAGACGCGGCCGAAAAGCTTCAGTTTGACCTGTATTACGTCAAAAATCATTCCTTGCTGCTCGACATTGTGGTGATCTTCGAGACCATTGGCGTCGTTCTCATGCGCAAAGGCGCGCATTGAGCTTGCCATGACAGCGAGCGGCCAGTTTGGATTGACCGCCTGGAGCGGCGTGCTGGCGGGTTTGGGCTACACGGTGTTTGCCCTGCGACTGGTGCAAATGGGCTATCTGCAGCGCCCCAGGGACTGGTCCAAGCTGGCGCTGCTGACGGCAGTTGGCTTGAGCGCCATTTGGGGCTGGCTGACACTGGCGCTGGCGCTCACCGAGCTTGCCGTTTTTTCCTTGTTGGGCTTGCTGGCAGACCAGTTGCGTTACGCCAGCTGGTTCGGTTTTTTGCTGCTGCTGCTGCACGTCAATCGTTTCCGCCCGGGCAGCGGGAGTTCCAAGTGGCTGATTTTCTGGGCTGTGGCATTGGCGGCGCTGGGCCCAGTGTCGCTGGGCTTGAGCCTGTTTGGTTGGGGTGTTTTCGGCGAGCCGGTGCGGCTGGTGCTGTTCAGCGCCATGGCCATGCCGGTGTTTGCCCTGGTGTTGCTCGAACAGGTGTTTCGCAACACCACCGAAGACTCGCGCTGGGGCATTAAGCCCTTGTGCCTGGGCCTGGCCGGTACTTACTTGTTTGATTTGTATTTGTTTTCGCAGGCGGTGCTGTTCAACCGCCCCGACGAAGACGCGCTGAGCATTCGCGGGGCGGTGCATGCGCTGATGGTGCCGCTGTTGCTGCTGTCAAGCACCCGGCGCAGCGACTGGATTTCGATGATCCGGTTGTCACCCAAGGCGGCTTTTCACTCGGCCACCCTGCTGATGGCGGGGCTGTACCTGATCTTTATCTCGGGCGTGGGCTACTACGTGCGCTATTTCGGCGGCGAATGGGGGCGCGCACTGCAATTGGGCTTGATCGTGCTGGCCCTGATCTTGTTGATGATTCTGGCCTTGTCTGGCACCATGCGCGCCAAGTTGCGTATTTTCCTGGGCAAGCATTTTTTTCGCTACCGTTACGACTACCGCGAAGAGTGGCTGAAGTTCACGCGCGCCTTATCGGCCAAAAACTCGCCGCAGGAAATGGGTGAACAGGTGGTGCGTGGTCTGGCTGACATGCTGGAGAGCCCCGGCGGCGGCTTGTGGTTGCGCGTGAAGGGCGAGGCCGTGTTCAGCCAGACGGCGCGCTGGAACCTGACCCGGGTCGCCGACAAAGAAGACATTAACTCGGCCATGTGCCAGTACCTGGGCGAGGCTGGCAAGATCATCAACCTGGAGGAGTACCGCTCTTTTTCACGGCGCTACGGGGCGCTCAAGATTCCGGTCTGGCTACAGGATTTGCCAGGCGCCTGGCTGGTGGTGCCGCTGATGACGGGTGACGAAATGATCGGTTTTGTGGTGCTTGCCAGCGCCCGCACCATCTTTGATGTGAACTGGGAAGTGCTTGATTTGCTAAAAACTGCTGGCCAGCAGGCGGCCAGCTATCTGGCGCAGATGCAGGCCACCGAAGCCCTGCTGGAAGTGCGCAAATTTGACGCCTTCAATAAAATGTCGGCCTTTGTGGTGCATGACCTGAAAAATATTGTGACGCAGCTCTCGCTCATGATGAAAAACGCCAAGCGGCTCGGTGGCAACCCCGAATTTCAGCAGGACATGTTGCTGACCGTGGAGAACTCACTTGACCGCATGCGCCAGCTGATGCTGCAGTTGCGCGAGGGCGCCACACCGCCGGGCACGGCCGTTGGCGTCGACCTGGGTGCCGTGGTGCGCCGCGTGCAGGCAACGGCGACCACGCGCGGGCGCGAGCTTGAAGTCGAGCTTACGGAAGGCGTTGACACGCGCGGGCATGAGGAGCGGGTGGAGCGCATCATTGGCCATGTCGTGCAAAATGCGTTTGATGCCACCGAACCTGGCGGCCATGTGCGCCTGAAACTCGAACGCACGCTTGGCCGGGCCAGGGTGGTGGTGAGCGACACCGGTTGCGGCATGACGCAAGACTTCATGCGTGATCGCCTGTTCAAGCCGTTTCAGACCACCAAACAGGCCGGTATGGGAATCGGCGCTTATGAGAGTTTTCAGTATGTACAGGAGTTGGGTGGCCGCATCGACGTGCAGAGCCAGGTTGGCCAAGGCACCACGATTACCCTGGAGTTGCCGCTTTTTGAGTCGCAGAGCAAGTCAGACCTTCATTCACCAGAGACCGTATGACCTCAGATAAATCCCGCCCCTTGATGATCGTGGAAGACGATCTGGCGCTACAAAAGCAAATCAAGTGGTCGCTTGACCGCTTCGAGTCGGTTACCGCCAGCGACCGCGAAAGCGCGCTGCTGCAGTTGCGAAAGAGCCTGCCTGCCGTGATTACCATGGACCTGGGCTTGCCGCCGGATGCCGATGGCGTGTCAGAAGGCTTCAAGCTGCTCGAACAGGTGATGGCGTCCGACCCCGACATCAAAGTGATTGTGCTCACTGGCCAAAATGACCAGGACAACGCACTGCGCGCGGTAGCCATGGGCGCTTACGACTTTTTTGCCAAACCGTTCGAGCCCGAGCTGCTCAACCTCACCGTGGAGCGCGCTTTCAGGCTGTTCGAATTACAGGCCGAAAACCGGCGCCTGCAAGCCATGTACCAGCCCGATGCGCTGGCCGGCCTGATCACGCGCGACCCCGAGATGTTGCGCCTGTGCCGCATGATCGAAAAAGTGGCCAACAGCAACGCCACCGTGATGTTGCTGGGCGAAAGCGGCACCGGCAAGGAGGTGCTGGCGCGCGGCCTGCACATGGCGTCGCCGCGGCGCGCCGAAAAGTTTGTTGCCATCAACTGCGCCGCGATTCCCGAGAACCTGCTCGAAAGCGAGTTGTTCGGCTACGAAAAAGGCGCTTTCACTGGCGCTGGCAAAACCACGCTGGGCAAGATCGAAACGGCCAACGGCGGCACGCTTATGCTCGATGAAATTGGCGATCTGCCGTTTCAGTTGCAGGCCAAGCTGTTGCGCTTTTTGCAGGAGCGCGTGGTGGAGCGCGTGGGCGGTCGGCAGGAGATACCGGTCGACGTGCGCATCATTTGCGCCACCCACCAAAATCTGGACGCGCTGTGCAAAGATGGCAAGTTTCGCGAAGACCTGTATTACCGGCTGGCCGAAATCGTCATTCAGATTCCGCCCTTGCGCGAGCGCCTGGGCGATGCAGCGCTGCTGGCGCATGCCTTTGTGCGGCGCTTTGCCCAGGAGCAGAATCGCAGCAACCTGAGCCTGAGCGAGGAGGCTGTGCGGGCGATTGAACTGCACCCCTGGCCGGGCAACATTCGCGAGCTTGAAAACTGCATCAAGCGCGCCACCATCATGGCCGACGGCAACCAGATCACTTGTGCCGACATTGGCTTGAAAAGCACCACGCCGGACGATGTTGACGCCTCGCTTGACTTGCGCGTGATTCGCGACAATGCCGAAAAAAGCGCCATCATCGCGGCCCTGGGCCGCGTCAACGGCAATATGCTCAAGGCGGCCGAGCTGCTCGGCGTGAGCCGCCCCACGTTGTACGATCTAATGCATCGGCTGGGCTTGAAGTAGCCCGCTCATGCGACCAATACCGCCAACTCTTTTTATGCAATCTCAGGGTCCGACAATGAAGCTCAAAAAATCTCGCAAACACATGGTGTTTTCAACCCTACTGGTGGCCTTGCTGCTGGGCTGTAGCGAAAAACCCGAGGCCATGATCAGCTCGGCCAAAGATTACCTGGCCAAGGATGACAGCAAGGCGGCGGTCATCCAGATCAAGAACGCGCTGCAAAGCAACCCCAACATGCCGGAGGCCCGTTATATGCTGGGCACCGCCCTGCTCAACAGTGGTGACCCGGTAGGCGCCGAAACCGAGTTGCGCAAGGCGCTTGAGCTCAACCATGCGCACGATCAGGTCATGCCCAAACTGGCGATTGCCATGCTGGCGCAAGGCCAGGCCAAGAAATTGACCGACGAGTTGGGTCAGGTTGATTTGGGTGATGCCGCAGCCAAGGCCAGTTTGCAGACCTCGCTGGCAGCCGCGTACAGCCAGCAGGGCAAGGCCGAGCCCGCCGAGGCCGCACTCAAGGCGGCCTTGGCGGCGGATCCCGGCTATGTGCCAGCCTTGCTGGTGCAGGCGCGGCAGCAGGCTGCACGGCGCGACTTTGACGGTGCCCTGGCCAGCACGGAAGAGGCTATTGCCAAGTCGCCTACCAGTTTTGAAGCTTGGAAGCTCAAGGGCGACCTGCTGCAATACGCCAAAAATCAGCCTGTTGAGGCCCTGGCAGCGTACCGCAAGTCCATTGACATCCGGCCCGATTTTTTGCCCGGCCAAGCCGCTGTTGTCACGATGCTGTTGCAACAAAACAATTTGCCTGACGCTACAAGCCAGATCGAGCAACTCAAAAAAACCAGCCCCAATCATCCGCAGACCCAATTCCTGCAAGCGCATCTGGCGTTTCAGAAAAAAGATTTCACGCAGGCGCGTGACTTGACGCAGCAGGTGTTGCGGGTTGCCCCGGGCAACGTTCAGGCCTTGCAATTGGCCGGCGCGGTCGAAATGCAACTCAATTCGCCAGTGCAAGCCGAGGCTTATCTGAACAAGGCGCTGCAGGCCGCACCCAATCTGCCCCTGGCCCGGCGCATGCTGGTGACGATTTACCTGCGCACCGGGCAGTCGGCCAAGGCCCTGGCCACCCTGACGCCGGGTTTGAAGCAGGAGAACGTTGACCCCAAATTGTTCGCCCTGGCTGGCGAGGTTTATCTGCAAAATAACGACGTCAAGACGGCCGAGGAATACTTCACCAAAGCCAGCCAGCAGAACCCCGATGACGCCAGGAACCGCACCGCCTTGGCCTTGACGCACTTGCAGGGCGGTCGGGTTGAAACGGCGTTTGACGAACTGGAAAGTATTGCCGCCTCGGACGTCGGCACCAGCGCCGACCTGGCCCTGATCAGCGCCCACCTGCGTCGCCAGGAACTCGACAAGGCTTTGGTGGCCGTGGACGGGCTTGAAAAGAAGCAGGTCGACAGGCCGCTGGCGGCCAACTTGCGCGGGCGCATCTTGCTGGCCAAAAAAGACCGGCCCGGTGCGCGCAAGAGTTTCGAGCGCGCCCTCGAAATCGACCCCATGTTTTTCCCGGCAGTGGCCAGCCTGGCCAGCCTGGACCTGGCCGACAAAAAACCTGACGAAGCCAAAAAGCGTTTTGAAGCCGTGCTAGCCAAGGAGCCCAAAAATCCGCAGGCCCTGCTGGCGCTGGCCGAGCTGGCAGCCCGCACCGGCGCCCCCAAGGAAGAAGTTGCCAAATTGATCAGCAACGCAGTGGCGGCCAACCCTACGGAAGCTGCTCCGCGCCTGTTGCTGGTCAACTTCCATCTGCGTAATAAGGACGTCAAACCGGCCGCCTCGGCGGCGCAAGATGCCGTGGCCGCCATGCCAGACAACGCTGACTTGCTCGACGCATTGGGCCGCACTCAACTGGCAGCAGGCGAAACCAACCAGGCCCTGGCCAGTTACAACAAGCTCGCCACCATGCAACCCCAGTCGCCATTGCCGCACATGCGCCTGGCCGATGTGCACCTGGCCGCCAAAAACAAGGAGGCTGCTGCTGCCAGCTTGCGCAAGGCGCTGGAAATCAAGCCAGACCTGATGCAAGCCCAGCGCGGCAGCATTCTGCTCGACATGGATGCCAAAAACGTCGAGGGCGCCCTGACCACCGCCCGCACCATGCAGAAGCAGGCGCCAAAAGACGCAGTGGGCTATGTGCTCGAAGGCGATATTCACGCATCGCAAAAGAATTGGGACGCCGCTGCCACAGCCTACCGCAACGGCCTCAAACAGCTCAGTTCACCGGAGCTGGCCGTCAAACTGCACTCGGTGCTGCTGGCCACCAACAAGACGGCTGAGGCCGACAAGTTTGCCGCGGGCTGGCAGAAGGACCACCCGAAGGACGGTGTTTTCATGCTGTACCTGGGCGACCGCGCCATTGCGCGCCGGGATTACGCCACTGCCGAAAAACTTTACACCGCCGTGACCAAGCTCCAGCCCAACAATGCCATCGCCTACAACAACCTGGCCTGGGTCACAGCGCGGCTGAACAAGCCAGGCGCCCTCGCCCTGGCCGAAAAAGCAAACGCACTGGCGCCCAACCAGCCGGCGTTCATGGACACGCTGGCGGTGCTAATGTCGGACAAGGGCGACTACGCCCGGGCGCTGGAACTGCAAACCAAAGTGCTGGCATCACAACCGCAAAACCCAGTGTTCAAACTCAACCTGGCCAAAATCCACATCAAGGGTGGCAAGAAAGATCTGGCGAAGAAAGAGCTTGATGACTTGACCAAGCTGGGTGACAAGTTTGGCGGGCAAGCTGAGGTGGCGGAGTTGTTAAAGGGCTTGTAAAACTGTCGGGATTCTTTACATTGGTGATTCAAATTTTTTTGCCATTTGTGAATAGTGATATAAATCAACGACTTGCTAATGGCGGCATAATTTATGCTTAAATATAATCAGATTGACGATGCATCCAGGTGTTTTGTAAGCTTCAAGAGGTGAACCTTGGCAAGTTTTCGTAGTGTGGTGGCTCGCACTTGCAAATTCAGATGCTTGAATGAACTGAACCACACGACCTGAATCAACGAGGCAAGATGATGAATGAATTGAACAAACGAACAGAACAGTCCGACCTGGCTTCGGCCAGTTCCTCGGGTATTGCCCGGCGGCGAATGATATTGGCCAGTCTCGGCAAAGGGGCGTCCGTGGCGGCGGTGGTGGCCGTGCCCATGAACTCGCTGGCGGCAATTGGCACCTTGTCGGTGACGGCCACCGGTGAGCGATGCACCGTTTCTGGCGCGATCATATCGGGCGTTGTTCATTCGAAGGAAACTGTGACTGCTGAATGCGCGGGCTTGAATCCGAGCTACTACGCTAACCCAGCAAATTGGCCGACTAACCTTAGTTTCACAACAACCACTACTTTCAGTGAACTGTTTGGCAGTGGGTCATCCGATAAGCTGCTCGATATTTTGCAAGGAGCACTCGGTACGTCAACTGCGGAAGCCAGTTGGATAACGGCTGTGCTCAACGGCTCCGACAATTCCCTGGCCGTGTCTACTAACTATCCGTACACAGCAGCGCAAGTCATCAGCTTTTACCAAGCAGGTGACCCGACTAGGTCAAGTGCACTTGCGTTTTTCCAAGGTTTCATGCAAACCCGCACGATTTGATCCATTCCAGTCTTGAATGACAGTTTTGGCAGAGCTTAGGTATCGGGTGCGTCCGGTCTGCCGTTTGCAATGGGAGTTTTGGAACGACGAGTACGTTGTGTTCGAAGAGGCTTCGGGTCAAACGCACCAACTCGATCCGCTCCACGCCTTTGTGTTGCAGTTGCTCAGTGAGGAGGCTCAGACATCTTCTGCCGTGTTACAAGCAGTGTCCGAGCCGCAATTTGCTCCGGACGTCCTTCATCTCAAAGCGCAACTGAAAACCATCTTCACTGAATTCGAAGCAGCCGGCTTGCTGGAGTCAGTTGCACCGTGACGCTCGGCGAGCTCTCATTTGCAGCCCTCAAACAGCGGCTTGAAACTGACGGGCTGGTGCTTGGCATTGGCCCGTTTGCGTTTCGGCTCATTTCATGCATTCCCAACGTGGCGGTAGAGCTGGCAAGGCTGTACCCTGACTACACGGTGCCGGGTGCGGACAAGTTTGTTGACTACACCGTGCAAATCGACCGCGGAACCGGCTGGCGGCGCTGGGTCCGACGCCAGGCAATTTTTAAATTTGACGGCGCTGAGCCGTTCGTTCCCCTGCCGGAAGACCATGCTTTCCCCTTGCTTGAGTGGTCGATGAACTGGTGCATTTCCATGCACGCACACCACTATCTGCTGCTGCATTCGGCCGTCATCGAGCGCAACGGCTGCGCCGTGATCATGCCGGCGCCGCCCGGCTCGGGCAAGAGCACCCTGTGCGCCGGCCTGGTGCACCGCGGCTGGCGACTGCTGTCGGACGAATTGGCGCTGATCTCGTTGACGGATGCATCCATCACACCCTTGGGGCGGCCCATCAGCCTGAAAAACAAGTCGATTGACGTCATCCGCCAATTTGTGCCAGGCGCGGTACTCAGTGATACGGTGCATGACACATCCAAGGGCAGTGTGGCGCTCTTGAAGGTTCCCGTCGAGCATCTGCAGCGCATCCACGAAACTGCGCGCCCGCGTTGGGTGATTTTTCCGAAGTATGTGGCAGGCGCAGCGCCACAGTTGACCGCGCGCTCCAAAGCCAACAGCATGCTGGAACTGGGGCGCAACTCCTTCAATTACATGGTGCTGGGACTAAAAGGGTTTGAAGTGCTCTCCGACGTGATTGATGCCAGCGATTGTTATGACTTTCAGTACAGCCAACTCGACGACGCGGTGGCAGTGTTTGACGAACTGGCCGCGCAAGGGAGCAAGGTTTGAGTTCTGGCTTGCTTGCATCCATCTGGGCCCGGTCTGACGTTCGGCCGGAACTGGGTCTCCGCGACTGGGAAACGCTGTTGGGGCAGGCGCGCAGAGCGCGCCTGATCGCCCGCCTGGCCGCGCATCACCTGGACCAAGGCTGGCTGGCTGCCGTGCCGGACGGCCCCAGGCCGCATCTCGAAGGCGCCCTGCGGCTGGCAGAACGCCAGCAATTTGAGGTGCGGTGGGAGGTGGACTGCATACAGCGGGCGTTGCGCGGCATCGACGCACCCGTCGTGCTGTTGAAGGGCGCCGCGTATTTGATGGCTAATTTGCCGGCGGCACGCGGACGGCTGTTTGCCGACATCGATCTGATGGTGCCGCGCGACCAAATCGACGCGGTGGAAGGCGCCTTGTTTGCCGCAGGCTGGATCAGCGATGAGCGCGACGCCTACAACCAGCGCTATTACCGTGAATGGATGCACGAGATTCCGCCGCTGCGCCATGTGCAACGCAACACCTACATTGACCTGCACCACACCATCACCCCGCCCACCTCCCGCTTTCATGTCGATGGCCAACTGCTGCTGGGAAAGGTCCAGCCCTTGCGGGGCATCACTGGCCTGTACACGCTTGCGCCGCCAGACATGGTGCTGCACAGCGCCGTGCACTTGTTCCAGGAAGGCGAGTTTGACCACGGCATGCGTGACTTGCTGGACTTGAAAGACCTGCTTGAGCATTTCCAGCCGCAGGCAAATTTTTGGCCGGGTTTGTTCGACCGTGCCGATGAGCTGGGTCTGCAAATTCCCCTGTTCCACACCCTTTTTCATATTAAGCGTCTGTTTGGCCTGTCAGCACCTGACCGCTTCACCGAGCGAGTCGCTCAACTCGGCCCTGGCGCTCCGGCGCGCATGGTCATGGCCTGGCTGCTTGGCTTGGCGCTAAAGCCCGATCATCCGAGTTGCAACACCCGCTGGACCGGCCTGGCCCGATGGCTGCTCTACGTGCGCTCCCACGCGCTGCGCATGCCCTTGCGCCTGATGGTGCCGCACTTGGTGCGCAAGGCATGGATGCGCCATTTCCCGAAAAAGAAGAAATGAAATTCAAATTTTTGATTTGTGCGCTGACGATCGCTGTGTCCCTGGGCGCCATGCCGTCGCGTGCCGATCTGGCCAGCACCATCGCCCAGGTCAAGCCGGCCATCGCCCTGGTGGGTACCTACAAGGCCACCAACAGCCCTCGCTTCAGCATGCGCGGCACTGGCTTTGTGGTGGCGCCAGATCAGCAAACCCAGGGCAATCTGCTGGTCACCAATGCCCATGTGCTGCCGCCGTCAGCCAAAGCTGATCCCGATGCCAGCCTGGTAGTGCAACTCAGGCTGGGTCAAGGCGAGTTACAGATGCGGCCGGTGACTGTGCTCGAGGTTGACGCACTGCATGACCTGGCTCTGCTGAAGTTCGATGGCCCGGCGCACGCGGCTTTCAAGGTGGGCGACTCCGAAGCGGTTCAGGAGGGGAAAAGCGTTGCTTTCATGGGTTTTCCGATTGGTGGCACCTTGGGTTTTTCGCCGGTGACACACCGGGGCACGGTGGCGTCGATTGCGGCCATAGCCTTGCCCACCCAGAACGCACGCCAACTCAGTCCGCAGGCTATCCGCAGTCTGCGTGGTAGCAACAGTTTTGATATTTTTCAGCTCGACGGCACAGCTTATCCGGGCAACAGCGGTGGCCCGATGTTCGACCCCGAAACCGGTGAGGTGCTGGGCGTGGTGAACATGGTGCTGATCAAGGGCACGCGCGAGTCCGCGCTCACCCATCCGTCGGGCATCAGCTACGCCATACCGTCGAGGTTTGTGCGTGAGCTGCTGCAAAGGTATGCCGGACAGTGACGCTGGCGTGCAACACCACACAAGCTGCTTGGGGATCACTCTTGCATGAAGCGGGTGGCATTTTCCAGGTCATCGTGGGTGGTGGCAGACTCCATGGCGCTGACAAATTTGCGCCAGGGCAAATCCGGCTCGGCCAATTTGAAGGCGTAAAAACCGTGTAGGCCATTGGACTGGTCACGCAGGGCGACCGCCTTGATGGTGGATCTTTCAGCTTGACCCAGATCGATGATGACTTCGCCCCAGACACCCAGTGGCAATGACACGCGCGAAAAAACCTCGAATCCGGGCAATGACAATTCAACCACCATCATGGTGAAAATCTGCTGGCTGGCGGCGATGGTCACTGTCAGTGTGCCGGGACATTTGACCGAAAAACGCTGGTGACTGCGCAGTACTTGCTGCACCTGAGTGTCGTCCGCTTTGGGCAACACGGCCTGAAACGCCGGCAAGTCGTAAATGGCGTGAAGCAGCTGTTTTTTGCGCACGTCCAGCTGGGCAAATACCTGGGTGCGTTGGTTGAAAAAGTAGTCCAGCAGTTCGGGCGTCATGACCGGATCATTGGTGGTGAAGTAGCGCCGACCGGGCAACACAATATTGGGCAGCACGGCCTCGATAAAGTAGTGATGCAGATTGCGCCGCAGTGACTTCTTTGCGTACACCTTCTCAAAAATCGCTGGGGCTTTTAGCAAGTCGAGCGTGGCGCCAACGGCGGGTGCACCGTTGGCAAAGTCGTAGTTTTCAACCGAGTTTTCACTGAGCCGCTGAAAGAACAACAGCGATTCATACATTTCAATGCGGTTCGGATTGACCGCAATCACCAGGTGGCGGGTGTCGAAGAAGGTCGTGCAGTAGTTGTACATGAACTTCATCAGTGGGAACAAAATGGTGCCGCCGGTCTTGCGAAATTTGGGGTGCACCGCCAAGGCGGACACTTCGGCAATCTGCCCCTTGAGGCTTCGTACCTCGGTGAGGTCGAAGATGGCCTGCAGCGGAAAACCAAACAGGCTCTCGCGAATGAGCGATATGGTGCCCACCACTTCGTCATCGAACTTGGCGCACAGGGTGGTGGTGGTTGGCAAGGCGTGGTAGATGGTGACACGCATGCCCGACGGGTCAGGCTTCATGAAGCCACTGCTCACATAGGCATCGTGCAGAAGCTTGAAGCAAGCCTCAAGCTCTTCCTGGGTCTCGGCGATCTTCAGGACCAGGCGCGGATCAGGGTTGGGATTGCATTCAACAAACGAGCGATAGATGGCAAATCGCGTCTTGCGCGGCAAAAACGCAAACAGCTTGCGCAAGCCCTGATTCAGGGAGCGTCTAATGCGCATCATGGTCCCAATGCTGAACCCACATTACAAAAATCATAGCGCTGCCTCAAGAATGAATTTGCCTTGAGTTTACAGGTCGATTTAGTTCTGTGCCAAACTGTTAATGCGCTGAATAAGTGTCGGATTATTTTACAGTTGCAACAGGAAATTGCAAAAAATTAACGACCGGACGCACGTAAGCTTTTGTTTTTACATACATTTGAGGTACGCCATTCGTCAGGCATAATTTCTGCTTGACGAATGGATGAATATCAAACCTAACTGACCGAGACATGAAAAGCACTCAGCCACAAAATTCGATGCCTGCTGGTGACAATCAAAGAGCCGCCAACCGATTTATTTCTGAGTTGCCCATGGAGATCAATGGTTCACCCGGTGTTACCCGGAACATCAGCGCAACCGGTGTGTATTTTGAAACCAGCGCCGAACCCGCGTCGGGCGCTAAGGTGAGTTTTACGGTGGACGTGCTTGTCAACGGTGAATCCCTCAAAATGGTGTGCTCGGGTGAGGTGGTTCGGGTGGATCGTAAAGATGCGTTGGTGGGCATCGCCGTCAAATTGGCTAACTCGTTTTTTGCGGATACCCATATTTCCGACCATCAGTCTGACGCCTGAGATAGCACGCGGTCAGGCAAGTTTTGCCATCAAGCCCCGCAGCGCGGCTTCACACAGGTCGAGCACCCGCATAAAACCAGCGGTGTCGCCGTAATAGGGGTCTGGCACTTCGGTCGCGCCTGTTTCCGGCGCATAAGACAACAGCAAGCGCAACTTGTGTTGGTGTGAGGGCGGGCACTGGCGTTGCAGCGCTTCGAGGTTGCCGCTGTCCATGGCCAGTATCAGGTCAAAGCGCTCAAAGTCCTGCTCGCCGATGCGTTTGGAGCGCGTTTTTTCAGGCGCATAGCCGCGGCTCATCAGCGCTGCATTGGCGCGGGCATCCATGCGTCTGCCCGTGGTTGGTGAATGGGTGCCAGCCGAGTCAAACTTCAACAGGCCAGCCAGACCGGCCTCGCGCGCCAGTTGCCGGGCTACTGAATACGCCATCGGCGAGCGGCAGACATTGGCCATGCAAACCAGAAGAATTCGGGTCATTGCATATTGGGGGGGAGTTTGATTTTCATGCCCGGTGACGGGCGCGTCACCCTGGCCTCAAACGGGTGGTGTTTGTCACCAAAATTTCTCAAGATGCGTTGCACGTAGTTGCGCGTTTCCATGTAGGGCGGCACACCCCGATAGCGCTCCACAGTGCCTTCGCCGGCGTTGTAAGCGGCAGCAACCAGCGCCACATCGCCTTCAAAATAAGCCAGCAACCAGCGCAGGTAGGTGAGTCCGCCGCGAATGTTTTGCGCTGGGTCAAAGGCGTTTTTCACATTGAAACGTGCGCTGGTTTCGGGGATGAGTTGCATCAGCCCCTGGGCGTTTTTGGGGGACACGGCCTGCGGGTTGAAGTTGGACTCGGCCGCCATGATGGCCAGCGCCAATTGCGGTTCCACATTGAACTGCGGCGCCAGTTTCATGACCAGATTGAAAATATTTTTCGGCGCAATCAGGGTGTAATCGACGCGCGGCATCGCCGCTACCAGCGGCACATCGGGAACGGGTTCAGGCTCGGGGGCGCGCAGGCATTCAGGCATCTCAGCCGTCGGGTTGCCAAGCGCTACCAACACACGTTGCGCGGCCTCAATGCCCTGCGCGGCAGCGGCTTGAAACAAGTACGCTGCGGCGGCATCGTCGCGCACCACGCCGCGGCCGTTGGCGTACATCCAGCCCAGGTTGTACTGGGCATCGCGGTCGCCCTGACGCGCCGCTTCGCAATACAACATGGCCGCCAAGAGCGGGTTGCGAGCCACGCCCTCACCGTTTTCATGCGCCCGAGCCTGCTCAAACAAATTCAAATACACGGGGTGGGGCAAGGCAAGTTCCTGGGCAGCAGCATGCCACCCGGTCAGGGTAAAGACCAGGGGCGCCACGATTCGACTGAGTCTTGGACCTTTTAAATTCATGCTTCCAAGTATGCCCGTTTCTGAGCCTGCTGCATACAATCCGCTCAACCCGAGGAGTTGAACCCGATGACGATCAAAAGTGATAAATGGATCCGCCGCATGGCCGAGCAGCACGGCATGATCGAGCCCTTTGAGCCCGGCCAGATTCGCCAGGATGCAGCTGGCAACAAGATTGTCAGCTATGGCACCAGCAGCTACGGTTACGACATCCGCTGCGCACCCGAGTTCAAGGTGTTCACCAACATCCACAGCACCGTGGTGGACCCGAAGAATTTCGATGAAAAGAGCTTTGTTGATTTCAACAGTGATGTCTGCATCATCCCGCCCAACAGCTTTGCATTGGCGCGCACCGTGGAGTACTTTCGTATTCCGCGCAATGTGCTGACCATCTGCCTGGGAAAAAGCACCTATGCGCGCTGCGGCATCATCGTCAACGTAACGCCGTTCGAGCCCGAGTGGGAAGGCTACGTGACGCTGGAGTTCAGCAACACCACGCCGCTGCCGGCCAAGATTTACGCTGGCGAGGGTTGTGCCCAGGTGCTGTTTTTCGAGAGCGACGAAGTCTGCGAGACCAGCTACAAGGACCGCGGTGGCAAGTACCAGGGCCAGCGTGGCGTGACGCTGCCCAAGGCGTGAGCTCAAAAGGAGCAAGGCCATGAAATGGGAAGGCAATCGCCAGTCAGACAATGTTGAGGATCGCCGCAGCGGCCGTGGCGGCGTGGGCGGTCGCAGTATCGGCATCGGCTCGGTAGCCATCGCGCTGGTGGTGTCTTATTTTCTCGGGGTCAGCCCGATCACGGTGCTCAATGTGCTCACCGGCGGCGGCACAGAGGGGCAAACCCAATCGGCCCCCGCCCAGAAACCTCCGGCAGATGACCGCATGGCAGCGTTTGTGTCGACCGTCCTGGCCGACACCGAAGACGTCTGGAAAGCCGTGTTCGTGCAGGGTAGGGCGACCTACCAGGAGCCCAAGCTGGTGCTGTTTCGCGGTACAACGTCCACCGCCTGCGGACAGGGCCAGGCGGCGATGGGACCGTTTTACTGCCCGCCGGACCAGACGGTATACATCGACCTTGACTTTTACGAGACCCTGAAAAACCAGTTGGGCGCGCCTGGCGATTTCGCCCAGGCCTATGTGATTGCCCACGAGGTGGGCCACCATGTGCAAAACCTGATGGGCATCACCACCAAGATGGACCAGATGCGCGGCCGCGTCAGCCAGACTGAGTACAACGCCCTGAGCGTGCGTCTGGAGTTGCAGGCCGATTGTTTTTCCGGGTTGTGGGCCAACCGGGCGCAGGCGGCACGCCAATTGCTTGAGGCGGGTGATGTGGAGGAAGCCATGAACGCCGCCGCCCGTATTGGCGACGACGCCTTGCAGCGCGCCAGCACCGGCCAGGTGGTGCCCGACAGCTTCACCCACGGCACCAGTGCCCAGCGCCAACGCTGGTTTCAGACCGGCTTGAAAACCGGGGATGTCAAGGGCTGCGACACCTTCTCGGCGCGCGCTTTGTGAGCGTTGTACGATAATGCAAGATTGTCCTGATCCGTGGGGCAGCACCGGCTATCGGATCGATAGCATCTGAAACCTGGCATTGAATGACCGATTTGACCTCTGAAATTTCCGCTGAACTGAACTCTGACACCCCCACCATGGCCTTTGCCCAACTGCAATTGGCCGCACCGCTGGCCCGCGCCGTGGCCGAGATGGGTTACGAGTCGATGACCCCCATCCAAGCCCAGGCCATTCCTGTGGTGCTGCAAGGCCGCGACGTGATGGGCGCCGCCCAAACCGGCACTGGCAAAACAGCAGCCTTTGCGCTGCCACTGATGCAGCGCATGCTCAAGCACGAAAACGCCTCGACTTCGCCCGCACGCCACCCAGTGCGTGCCTTGGTGCTGTTGCCCACGCGCGAGCTCGCCGTGCAGGTGGCCGAGCAGGTTGAGCTGTACGGTAAGTACACCAATTTGCGCAGCGCCGTGGTGTTTGGCGGCATGGACATGAAGCCGCAGACCCTTGAGTTGAAAAAGGGTGTCGAGGTGCTGGTGGCCACACCAGGACGCCTGCTGGACCACATCGAAGCGAAAAACTGTGTGCTCAACCAGGTCGAGTACGTGGTGCTCGACGAGGCCGACCGCATGCTCGACATCGGCTTTTTGCCTGACCTGCAGCGCATTCTGAGTTACCTGCCCAAACAGCGCATCACGCTGCTGTTCTCGGCCACCTTCTCGTCGGAAATCAAGCGCCTTGCGAGCAGCTACCTGCAAGACCCGGTGACCATCGAGGTGGCGCGTTCCAATGCTGCAGCCTCGACGGTAGAGCAGCACTTTTACAGTGTCGAAGGCGACGACAAGCGCCACGCGCTGCACCATGTGTTGAAGGCGCGGGGCATCAAGCAGGCCTTTGTGTTTGTCAACAGCAAACTCGGCTGTGCCCGCCTGGCGCGTTCACTCGAGCACGAAGGCCTAAAAACAACTGCACTTCACGGCGATAAAAACCAGGATGAACGCTTGAAGGCGCTCGAATCATTCAAGAGCGGTGAAGTTGATCTGCTGGTTTGCACCGATGTGGCCGCGCGCGGCCTTGACATCAAGGACGTGCCGGCGGTGTTCAACTTTGATATTCCGTTCCACTCCGAAGATTATGTGCACCGCATTGGCCGAACCGGCCGCGCGGGTGCGGCTGGACTGGCGGTGACCTTTGTCGCCAAGAGCGACCAGCGCCTGGTGACCGACATCGAGAAGCTGCTCAAGACCAAGATCGAACTCGAAGCGCTGGTGTTTGAAGAAAACCTGCCCGACATCCGCAAGCAGGGCCACATCAACGACGGCCGCCGACTCTACCGTGAAGACGGCAGCGACCAGCGTCGCCCCGAAGATTTTGCCCGTGGTCCGCGTGCCGATGCCCGGCGCAGCCGTCCGGTGGCGCAAGACCCGTTCTTTGAAAGGCCTTACGAACCGTCTTTGCCTGCGGATGCTGCGCCCTCCTGGGAAGCCGCTGCCGGGCGCCCGGGTGCGCGCACCGTGTCGAGCAACATCAAGACCAAACGCAAGGTGCCCGCGCTGTTCCAGTCCGCCTGAAGTTAACCCGGCTTTTGCGCCTGCTCACACTGCACCTGAATGAGTTCATGCGCTTGCGCACCACTTCCTAGTTTCAGCGCGCTTAACTGCCCACCCCAAACGCAACCTGAATCGAGCGCGAACACATCATCGCGGCCCAGCCAGCCCAGCGTGGACCAGTGGCCAAACGCCACCGTGACATCGGCGGTTTTGCGCCCGGGCACGTCATACCAAGGCAGGTAGCCTGGCGGTGCGGCATGGGCGCCGTCGCTGCACCCAAACTCCATGACACCCTCCGGGGTACAAAAGCGCAGCCGCGTCAGGGTGTTCACAATCACCCGCAAGCGCTCGGCGCCTGTCAGGTGGTCGTCCCAGTGGTTCGCTGTGTTGCCGTACATCTGATGCAAAAAGTCATTCAGGTCGGGGCCGCGCAACACCGCTTCAAATTCACCCGCCAGCGCCATGGTCTGTGTGGCGCTCCAGCTTGGCAGCACACCGGCGTGCACCATCAGGTAAGACCGGGCTTCGTGTTGCAACAAAAAAGCCATGCGCTGCTGACGCAGCCAGGCCAGCATGGCGTTGCGGTCGGGCGCTTGCAGCACCTCGCCCAGCGTGTCCTTGCGGCTGGGTCGGCGCGCGCCCACTGCGGCCGCCAGCAAGTGCAGGTCGTGGTTGCCGAGCAAACATTGCGCAGCGTCGCCATAAGCCATCAGGCGGCGCAGCACCCCCGCCGAGTCGGGGCCGCGGTTGACCAGGTCGCCCAAAAGGTAGAGCGTGTCCCGGCTAGGTGAAAAGGAAATGGTGTCAAGTAAACGTTGCAAGGCGATGTCGCAGCCCTGCACGTCGCCAATAAGGTAAAGTGCCATGCTCTCAATTGTCGTTTGATTCCATTTCTAAACCATCCCTGTCGTTGTTGCTTCGGCTTGTCTTGCACTTGCAATGCCTGCGGCTCGACGCCTGGACAGAAATAGTTTAGAAATTGAATGAAGTCTATGGAATTTTTGCTGATTGTTTTCTTGACCCTGCTCAATGGCGTTTTTGCCATGTCCGAGCTGGCGCTGGCCGCCAGTCGCAAGTCGCGGCTCAACGCCATGACTGAAGCTGGTGACAAGGGCGCCCAGGCGGCGCTGACACTGCTCGATAATCCAAACCAGTTTTTATCGACGGTGCAGGTCGGCATCACCTCGATCGGTGTGATCAACGGCATTGTGGGCGAGGCCGCATTCAGCGCCGGGCTGGCCACCTTGTTTCAGAGCTGGGGCATGGCCGAGAAGGGCGCGGCTCTGGCTGCCACGGCGCTGGTGGTGACCACCATCACGTACACCACCATCATTTTTGGCGAACTGGTGCCCAAGCGCATCGGCCAGTTGTACCCGGAACAGGTCTCGCGCTGGGTGTCGCGCCCCATGCTGTGGATGGCCCGGGCAGCGGGGCCGTTTGTCAAACTGCTCTCGGGTTCCACTGCCGCCATGCTCAGGCTATTGCGCATCGACACCAACGCGGTGCGCGGCATGACCGAAGAAGAAATTTCTGCCAGCCTGGAAGAGGGCGTTGACGCTGGCGTGATCGAGCAGCAAGAGCACCAAATGGTGCAAAACGTGTTTGGTCTGGATGACCGGCAGTTGACCTCGCTGATGGTGCCGCGCGCCGAGGTGGACTGGCTCGATGCTGGCATCAGCGTGGCCCAGGCGCTGCAAAAAGTGGGCACGGATGGTGCCCAGCGTGCGCATTCCTGGTACCCGGTGTGCCGCAGCTCATTGGAAGATGTGGTCGGCAAGATCAGCGTCGCGCACATGCTTGAGCTGGGGGTGGCTGCGCCGGGCACGCTGGCAGACTATGCCAGCCCGGCCGTCTTTGTGCCCGAAACCCTCAGCGGCATGGCCTTGCTGGAGCAGTTTCGCGCCAAGGTCGGGCGCCTGGTGTTGGTGGTGGACGAATATGGCGTGGTGCAGGGCATGCTCACGCCGCACGATTTGCTGGAGGCGATCACCGGCGAGCTACAGCCCAGCGCCAAGACCGAAGCCTGGGCGGTGCAGCGCGACGATGGCAGCTGGCTGCTTGACGGCATGATGCCGGTGAGCGAGCTCAAGGCCCGTCTTGACCTGGACGAGCTGCCGCTGGAGGAGCGCGGCCGCTACAACACGCTGGCCGGCTTGCTGATGGCGGTGAGCGGCCACATGCCGGTGACTGGCGAGCAAATTGAGTGCGCGAGCTGGTTGTTCGAGGTGGTGGACCTCGATGGCAAGCGCGTTGACAAGGTGCTGGCCAGTCTGATGCCAGTTACAGCAGAAACGGAATGAACCAGCGCGTGCGCGCTTGGTACTGCGCATAGGTCGGATGCAGTGCCGCCATCCAGCGTTCTTCGAGCACGGCCTTGGACACGAGCATCACACACAACACGCCCCAGAGCAGCCAAGCCATAACATTGCCGAGCGTCAGGGCGCAAGCAAGGCCCAGCAACATCACAGCTGTGTACATCGGGTGGCGAATCCAGCGGTAGGGGCCATGCGCCACCAGCTTGCCACCAGCGCGCGGCGTGGGGTGAATGTTGAAGTTGCCGGGCTGGTTGGCCGTTAGCGCCCACACGCCCATCAGCCCGCTCAAGCCCAGCGCCAGCCAGGCCAGTGCTGGCGCCGAATGCTGCATGAATTGCGCTGCCGCCAGCACGACCAAGGCGCCCAAGCTGCCAAACTGGCCTAGCACCAGTAGTTTGCCAAGGGTGTGGGCGTTCATGTGCGAGTGCCTGTTTGAGTGGATGTTGACGGAAAAGCGAATGCTGCTAATGTAATGTCTTTGCACAACCGAAACGCACCGAAACGCAACGAAGAGCAAGCATGGACACGGGTCAACCCGCTGCATCATCGAGCCAGCGCCTTTTTCTGGCGCTTTGGCCTGATGACAGCGTACGCGTGCAACTGGCCGCCCATGCCGATCAATGGCTGTGGCCCGCAGGCTGTGTGCGCTATGCGCCAGCAGACTGGCATGTCACCCTGCATTTCATGGGTGATGTGGCAGCCGAAAAAGTGCAAGCGATTGCCGCTGCTGTTGCGCTGCCATTCCAGCCTCTTGACTTGGTTTTCAATCTGGTATTCGACCAACCCAGGCTCTGGCCCCAAGGCCTTGCCGTGCTGTGTGCTTCTGAGCTGCCTGCGGCCCTGAAGAACTTGCATGAGGCGCTCGGCCAGGCGCTGCGCGTGCTTGATCTTGCGCTGGACAAGCGGCCCTATATGCCGCATATCACGCTGGCGCGCCATGCCGAGGCTGCTGTTGCGCCCGAAGCCTGTGTGCCCGTGGTGTGGCCGGTCAATGATTTTGCGCTGGTGCTTTCCACGGGCCAGAAACAGCAGCGCTATCGGATACTTCGCCATTACCGCTGACATCAGCGCCGCAAATCAGGCGTACATGTAGGCGCGTGACCAGGGTGTCGGGTTGAGTGCTTCGCAGGTGCCGGCCTTGCATGCCAGCACCTGGTGCAGCGACACCCAGTTTTGCTCAAACGCATGGGCGCAGCCGGCCAGATAGATGCGCCAGACGCGGTAGGTGGTCTCGCTGACCAGCGCGTGAATGGCCTCGATGTGCTGCTCATAATTTTCCGACCAGCAGGCCAGCGTGCGGGCGTAATGGCGGCGCAGGCATTCCACGTCGAGTGCCTCCAGCCCGCCGCTTTGCAGGGCCTTGAGCGCCAGGCTGATGTGCGGCAGCTCGCCATTTGGAAAGACGTATTTCTCGATGAAACCCGCCGCCCCCAGAGGTGTCACGCCGCTGTCCGGATCGGTGGAGGTGATACCGTGGTTCAGCACCAGGCCGCCGTCCTTGAGCAGGGCGTTGATCTTGTCGAAATAGGCCTCCAGATGGTTCAGCCCCACATGCTCGAACATGCCGATCGAGGTAATTTTGTCGAACTGGCCGTCGCGTGCGCTCACATCGCGGTAGTCCTGCAGGCGGATCTCGACCTGGTTGCCGAGCCCGGCCTGCGCCACGCGCTCGCAGGCCAGCGCATGCTGGTTCTTTGACAGGGTGATGCCGACCACCAGCGCGCCGTAGTTTTGCGCTGCGCGCAGCGCCAGCGCGCCCCAGCCGCAGCCGATGTCGAGCAGGCGCTCGCCCGGCTTGAGCATGAGCTTGTTCAAAATGTGATCGAGCTTGTTGATTTGCGCCTGTTCCAGCGATTCGGTGCGCGTGGGAAAGTAGGCGCAGGAATAAACCATGGCCTCATCAAGCCACAAGCGGTAGAAGTCGTTGGAAACATCGTAGTGGTGTTCGATGGCGTGCGCGTCTTTGGCCTGGTCATGGCTCAAGGGGCTGAACAGCCGACCAAGCTTGCCTTGTCCGGGCACGCCCACGCCCACCTGGGCCAGGCCGGTTGCGGCGGCAACAATGTCAGCCGCCAGCCCATCTACATCAAAGTGGCCGTTGACGTACCCCTCAGCCAGGTTGTCGAGGCTGGGCGGCAAAAAATAGCGCAGCGCAGCCGGGCCGGGCACGTTGACCGTGACCCTGGGCTGCGACCCCAGATCATGGTGCATGCCGTTCCACAGCTGCAGGCGCAGCGGAATGTCGGCACCGGCTTGCAAGCTGGTCAGGAAACGGGTCACTGGGTTGTGCATGACGTCCATCAACCCAGCGCCAAAACGTCAAACTGAGAGCCTTGCAGCAAGCCAGACGGTGAGTCTGGCGCGGGCGCTGAGAACAGGGTGTAGGCGG
>Ga0210044_10000887_pt1 | contig 45640 bp, 32 predicted proteins | sample CryGey13umfilter_2_FD_183959 | JGI IMG/M metagenome (GOLD analysis project Ga0210044, IMG submission 183959) | Groundwater microbial communities from aquifer in Utah, USA - Crystal Geyser 4/9/14 3 um filter (SPAdes) (version 2) | ecosystem: Environmental > Aquatic > Deep subsurface >... | reverse complement strand
GAACGTCCTCGTCTACGAGGGCGCGACGGAGCTGGGCGATGAGATCGCGGACGCCGACGGCCGCTTCGCGCTGCAGCTGCCTCCCCTGGACGACGGCGAGCACGTCATCTACGCGACCGCGACGGATTGGTCCGGAAACCTCTCGGTGCCATCATCGTTGCGTACGTTCAGTGTCTTTGCCATCAGTGAGAGCAGCCCCATCACCGGCGAAAGAGGCAAGCTTCAAGTCGTCGCGCTCTCGGTGTCTTCAAACCTGTTCGATCCGACCACACAGAACAACCAGCTGCACCTCACGCTGGAGATCGATGCCGTCAGAGGACTGGGCGGCACCTCGTCCAACCACCGTTTCTTCGCGCTGACGGCGCGGCGGATTCTAGAGCCAGGGACCTTGGAACCCCTAACCACGGTCTATGGCGCGACGGAGATCGCGCCAAGGAATTACGACAGTCTGGTGAGCGCAACGGTCGTCGACGAGTGGGACGGGACCGACGACAGCGGCGTGACTTTGGAGGATCTCAAGGCGTACCCTAGCGACCTCTCCGTAGCGGTGGTGAAGCTCTACGCCGGCAATGGTGTGGGGCCCACACCAGCATGGAAGCCGAGCGCGCTGGGGCTGTCTCACGAGCAGATCGCCGAGATGATGATGGTGGTGGGGATGTTCGATGTGCCTGCGCACCCAGTTCTGAACGTTCTCGTCGACTGGGTGCGTCGAGATATTGTGTTTGTCAGCGGGCCGTTTGCGCGCATCGTGTCAATGACAAATGTTGTTCTTGCTGCGTTCGACCCCACCCGGAATATCGCGCAGAGTTGCGGCGAGGCTTATGTGGCTTGTGTGAACACCACGATAGATCCAGAGAACTGCCAGGCGTGCTATGAGAAATGCAAGTCGTACTGTGACGATGTTATTCATACCTGCAGGTGGCCGGACAACGCTGGTGGTGGCAATGGTCTTGTGTGTGGTTACTGCAACTCTCCTTTCTGCTTGTTGGAGGAAAGTGCTGCGGCTTGCCTCGCAAATCCCAGTGGAAGCCATGAAAGTAGTGCCAGGGCACCATGTCCTCAGACGCCAGTCTTAACGAAATCTACGATCTACTGCGACCGGCTGTCTACAAGTCCAGGAGAAATACTCGTTGGATACAAGCAATATGTCGGAACTTGCACATACAGTTGCGCGGACTCCGATCTATGTGTCAGACCCGCGACGGTATTCGAGGTGCAAGCCGACAACTGTTACACGCCAATGCCTCGCGCTACACTTGACTGCGTTAACGCCTATGAGATTGAGTTTTGCCCTCTCGCCAGCTGCGCGGATCATATTGCAGGCATGGTTGCTTGCAAATATCAATGTCAAAGTCCCCACCAAGCAGTCAGCTGTTTGAGGTACGAAGCATCTTGCGAGAATTGTGAGAGCATGGCGGCCTGCGAGGACGCAAATCCATGAAAATCACCGTTGCGAGATGTATCGCTCTTGTAATTGCATCAATTACCTGCATTGGATGTGGGGCGAACGTTAGTGAAGAGATACGTGTCAAGCAAATTGGCGATTGCCATGGCATTAATACTCTGAATGGTGCGGACGGTGAAACGTTTAGGATTTCAGACGCTGGACCCGCCGACATTTCGGAAGATGGAATGGCAATTGTTTTCCAGACGAAGAAATCGCTGAGCGACAAAGACACGAACAAAGTGTCAGACATCTATTTGCTGGACCGACGTTGCAATGAGGTAGTGCTGGTAAGTGCCCGAAACAATTCACAGGTCGCTGGAAACCGGTTGAGTTGTCAGCCTCGTATTTCCGGAAACGGACGATATGTCTCTTTTGTCTCTAGTGCGACGGATCTGGTTGATGGAGACACCAACGACTACGATGACATTTTTGTGAGAGACCTCGACCAGAACAGAACCGTACGCGTCAACATTTCCGAAGAGGGGGTTCAAGACAACGCGGACAACTGGAAAGTCTGGGCATACCCGGGATGGGGACCGCAGATTTCATGGGACGGACGGTTCATCGCCTTCTTCAGTGCCTCAAACCAGTTGGTGCCAAACGATACGAACAATGTGGGAGATATCTTTGTTCGTGATATGCTTGCCCACACCGTCGTGCGAGTGAGCGTGTCCTCAACTGGTGGGGAAGGAGAGTATTGGAGTACTGGACCAAGTCTATCCTCCGATGGCAGGTACATCGCCTTCTGGAGTTCTTCCGGAAACCTCGTGAGCAACGACTCAAACGACGAGGGTGACATTTTCGTTCACGACACTCTTGGTGGCACGACCAAGAGAATCGAAACGAGCCTTCAAGGGATTGAGGGGAGTCCCACGGACCGAACTGGAGTGATTTCAGGCAATGGTCGCTGGTTGTTCTTCGGTTTGGAGCGAGAGGGGAAAGTTGTTCAAGACTTGTCCATGAATTCCACGTACCATCTCGTTGAATCGGTTGGTGATGACTACCGTGCAGGGCTTCTCGATTTCACAGTTCCCGTCAGCGTTTCGAACGACGGGAGCCGAGTTGCCTTCGAGTCGAACAAGGATGTGAACAATGGCGACGGCGCCTATTCCAATGTTTTTGTCTACCTTCGCGACGAGGATATTGTCATCCCGTTGAGCGTTTCTCCTTCAGGAGAGCTCGGCAATGGTGCCAGCGGGAACGCTCAGATCTCGGGTAACGGACGGTGGGTTGTTTTCAGCTCGAGCGCATCAAACCTCGTTGAAGACGACTTAAACACTGAGTCTGATGATGTCTTCATCGTTCCTGTTGAACGAAGACCTGTCACACCCTGAGAATGGCTCTTGCGGGGTAACCGTCCGATAGCCTGATTGGAAAAAAGGCGTCTCGATAACCGATCCTGTTGCTGTGCGGCTCAGCGCAGCTACGGCCAAGCCGCGACCCTCGCGTCCTCGATACCGAACCTCGATACTGTACCTCAACGCCGCCCTTTCGGCTGCGCCCCGTACTCCCGAACGGCTGCAAAAGTATTCGACAGCCGCTAAAATCGTTCGAGGTTACCGGCTCCGACAATCTCCGCACCCACTCACTCCCGAGCCGGGAGCGAGCCAAACGGACGTCGAGCTCGGAGGTCAGGCGCCGGTGGGAGTGTCGAACACGGCTTCGAAGCCCCGGCGAGTAAGCCCCCCTCCCGTCTCTTCTCAGAGCGTGAGAGACACTTTCGTTGCCGGTTTGGATTCTATTTTCTGCGACCGTGTTGCCCCGAAGAGCCCATGACTCCTCTACTTGCCGCCCTCTGCGCTTTCGTCGTCTACTTCCTCGGCTATCGCTTCTACTCGAAGTTTCTCGCCGAGAAGCTCTTTACCATCGATCCGCAGCGGAAAACGCCGGCCCACACCATGACCGACGGCGTCGACTACCTGCCGACGCGGCCGAGCATTCTCTTCAGCCACCACTTTGCTTCGATCACCGGGTTGGCGCCGATGTTGGGTCCAGCGGTCGCGGTGATCTGGGGATGGCTGCCGGCCTTGGTTTGGGTCGTGGTTGGCGCGCTCTTGGTGGGCTGCGTGCACGACTTCGGCGCGCTGGTGTTGTCGGCGAGGGCTCGAGGGCTGTCGGTGGGGAAGGTCGCCGAGGGGGTCATCGGTCCTCGGGCGCGCACGCTCTTTTTGTTGATTATTTTTTTCGGCATCACGCTGGCGATGGGGGTCTTCGTCTTTGTGATCTCGCGGTTGTTCTCGGTCGAGCTGGCTCCTGGGCACCCGGGCTACCCGCAGGCCGTGCTGCCGTCGGGCGCGCTGATGCTCGTCGCCGCCATCGCGGGCTATTTGTTGTATCGCAAGGGCGTGCCGCTGCTGCCGGTGGCCATCGTGGGGTTCTTGTCGCAGCTCTTCTTCATCTGGCTGGGCATGCGTTATCCGACCGTGGGACTGGCCCCCGCGTCGTGGCCGGGGCCGACGACCTGGACCTTGGTGCTGCTGGCCTATGCGTTCATCGCCTCGGTCTTGCCGGTTTGGGCGTTGTTGCAATCCCGGGATTTCTTGAACTCGCTGCTGCTCTATCTCGGCGTGGGTTTGGCGTACATCGGCCTCTTCGTGGGCAACCCGCAGTTCGACGCGCCAGCCGTGGTGCTCCACCCGGAGGGGGCGCCGTCGTTGCTGCCCTTCGTCTTCATCGTCATCGCCTGCGGGGCGGCGAGCGGATTTCATGGGATGGTGAGCTCGGGGACGACCTCGAAGCAGTTGGACAACGAGGTGCATGCTCGTCCTATCGGCTACGGCGCGATGATCGGCGAGAGTTTGCTGGGGTTGCTGGCGACGTTGGCCTGTACTGCGGGCTTTGGTTCGTCCGAGCTGTGGCATGGGCACTATGGAAGTTGGGCGGTGGCGGGCGGGCTGACCACCAAGATCGACGCCTTCATCATGGGGACAACTTCCTTCGTCGTGGAGCTGGGCCTGCCCGCCGACCTGGCCGCCGCGCTCATCGCCATGGTCGTGGTCTCCTTCGCGCTGACGACCTTGGATTCGGCGACTCGACTCCTGCGTTTCAACCTCGAGGAGCTGGCCGCCAGCTTCGGCTTGCCTTTTGCCGACAATCGCACCGTCTCCTCGCTGCTGGCCTGTGGGGCCATCGCGCTGTTTGCCTTTTACAAGGTCGATGGACAACCCGCCGCGCTGGCCTTGTGGCAGCTCTTCGGTACGACGAACCAGTTGCTCGCTGGGTTGACGTTGGGCCTGGTGACGCTCTACCTGAAGCAACGCGGCAAGAACGTCTGGTTCACGGCGGTGCCCACGATCTTCATGTTGGTCAGCACCTTGATCGCCATGGCCGAGAACCTCCACACCTTCGCCTTTGGCGCCAAACCCGACATGCTGCTGCTCCTCGTAGGAGGGATGCTCTTCTTCCTCGCCCTGTGGCTGCTCGTCGAGGCGGCCCTGACGCTGCGCAAGCTGACGCCCACAAACGACCCGGAAGTCCTCCTCGAACACCTCTCCCCTCCTCAAGGTGAGGCGAAATGATCAACGGCCGAGATTTCTTCAACGCGACCCCGTGACATGTTCACGGGCTCCTCTGACGCTGCAGAATAGCGCCGTGAGTTGCTCACGGGCTCATCTGTCGTTGCAAGAAAGCGTCGCGCACCTCCCCATGAGCTCATCTGACGCTGCAGAGCCTCTCATCGACCTGTCGTTCGACTCGTCTGACGCTGCAGAGCCTAGGAGCCACAGGTCGCTCGGCCGGTCTAACGTTAACGTTGCGAGAGAGGTCCCACCGATGTGCGAGGCCGCGCCCGCAGGTGGAGAGGCCCGCCTCGCTACGTGGTGTCGGCAACTAGCGCTCCGAACCCTCGCCCGCCGGCTCCTCGCCGGACTCCATCCCGGGCTCGTCTCCAAGCTCTGGGTCCACGTCGGGCGCGAGGCGTGAGGTCTCGACGAACATGCCGTCCTTCCAGTCGTAGGTCACTTCGGTCCCAATCTCCTCGGGATTCTCGGTGCTCTCGGCGAGGGTGAGGACGATTCTCGTCTCCACCATGTCGAAACTGTAGTCCCAGCGTTCGGTGGTCTCGAAGCTCTCTTCGGGCTCGATGCCATACTCGTTCATGTACTCCTCGTCCTCGCCCTCTGTGCACTCTTGAAGCTGGTGGCTGGAGAGTTTTGTGTCGAAGACCTGAGAGACGACGCCTTCGCGAAAAGAGAGGAGCGACAGCTCGACGGCCTCGGCCTCGCCGCCACATGGGTAGCCGATGAGGTATTCCGTCGTCGTCGTCTCTAGGACCACGAGCGGCAGTTCCCCTTCTGGCCCCATGAAGACCACGTCGGAGGTGACCGAGGAGGAATCGAAGTCGTCGCCCATCATCTGCGACGAATCTTCATGGAGCCTGTCGGCAACCAGCGGATGTCCGTGTTCGTCGACGACGATCGCCTCGAGGGTCGAGGTGGACTCTCCGCCAGAGAGCTCCCACTGCCCTTCGTAGCTGGATTCGTCGTTCTGTTCGGCTCTGGTGTCGCAGAAGGTGAGCGGAGTATTTCGGCCTGCGGCGATGAAGTCCCCTGCGACCTCTCGGCAGGTGGCCCAGTCGCGGCTGAACGAGAGGGTGGAGGTTTCGGTCGGCTGACCTTCGTCGTCAAAGGACTGGGCCGCGAAGTCGACGGTCTCGAGCAGGATGAGGCTGGCGGCCTGCAAAGTGTGGGGCTTGGAGTCGATGGCGAAGTCGAAGAGGGCCAAGGTGTGCTCACGCCGCCAGTCGGTGATGGCCTCCTGCATGGGCTCACGGTCGATGAAGATGTCGAGCTCGCAGGTGACGACGCCTTCGCTGAGCTCGTTCTCGCCTTGCAGCGTGAGTTGGTCCTCGGTGAGCGCCTCGAAGGGCCAGGGCTGGTCGAACTCCAAGAACCCTTCGCCGAGGAAGGTGACACGCAGCGCGGCCGCGAACTCTGTGTCGCTCGAAAGCTCGGTCATGAGCTTGTCGCAAGTAGTGAGCTCCGCCGCAATCGGGTCCGCGTTGGGGTCGACGACCGTATCGGGATGAGGTTTGGGTCCACAGCCGAGCAGGCCCAAGACAAACAGCACCGCAAAGAGCGAGCGAATTGGCGTCATTTTCACCTCAGACGAGTGGAGCAATTCAGGGTCGGACGTCTATCACAGGCCCCAAGTCTCGAACAGACTCCTCCCTCTGATTCTCAGCGCCGGTGGGCGGCTCGGGCGAGCCAGCGATCGAGGGCGTTGGCGAAGCGCTGCTTGTCGGCGGGCCCGAAGGGGGGTGGACCGCCGCTGTCGAGGCCGCTGGAGCGCAGGTCTTCGCTGAAGTCGCGCAGCGAGAGTTGCTCGCGGACGTTCTCGGCGTCGAGCATGTTCCCCTTGGGCCGCAGGGCCTCGGCGCCCTTCTCGACGACGCGGGCGGCGAGCGGGATGTCGTTGGTGATGACCAAGTCGCCGCGCTGCACGAGCTCGACGATGGTGTCGTCGGCCACGTCGGCGCCTTGCTCGACTTGAATGCAGCGGACGTTGCCGCTCTTGGGCGGCTGGGTCCAGCGGTTGGAGACCAAGACCAGCGGGGTGCCCCTTCGCATCGAGGTCTTGAAGAGGACCTCTTTGATGGGGCGGGGGGTGGCGTCGTCGTCGACCCAGATGGTGGGGCCAGTTTCTCCTGCAGTCGTCACGTCTCTCCTTGCCCCCAATTCCAGGCGTCGGCGTTTGCCGACAGAGCCTACGGTGACCGCTGTGACTTTGGCGATCTTCAACGCGGTGCGAGGGCAGCATGAACCGCTTGGCGTGGAAGACAAGCCAGCCGTTTCTGTCCAAAAGAAAAGTGCCTTTGTGGTGCGCTGCACCACAGTGGACGTATGCCCCGGCATAGATCGGGTTGTGAAGATGTGCTCATCGTTGAGGAGCAGCTCCCCGCCTTTCGTCGGGGCCTTTGCGGTTTTCAGCGTTCTGCACCAGCACCTGACGCGCCCTGGAGCACAGAAACTCAGGCGGGAAGCCGATCGATGTTGGCGCCCAACGATCGCAGCTTCTGGTCGACCTTCTCATAGCCTCGGTCGATCTGGCCGATGTTGTAGATCGTCGACGTCCCCTTGGCTGCCAGCGCGGCAATGAGCAGCGCCATACCCGCACGAACGTCTGGGCTCTCCAAACGCGCTCCCATCAGCGGAGTGGGACCTGCGACCACGACACGATGCGGGTCGCAGAGGATGATCTGCGCGCCCATCGAAATCAGTGAGTCGACGAAGAACATGCGCCCTTCGAACATCTTTTCGAAGAAGAGCATCGTGCCACGACACTGCGTGGCGAGGGTGATCGCGATGGACATGAGATCGGTGGGGAAGGCCGGCCACGGTCCGTCGTCCACCTTTGGGACGGCGTTGTGGAGGTCGGTCCGGACGATCATCTCTTGCTCTGCGGGGACGATGAGGTTGTCGCCTTCGAACTCGACGCAGATGCCGAGCTTCTCGAAGATCATCCTGACCATCCGCACGTCTTCGGCGCGCGCACCTTGAATCGTGATGCTCGAGCGAGTCACCGCGGCGAGCCCGATGTAGCTCCCGACCTCGAGGTAGTCTGGTCCGACCGAGTGGGTCGTTCCGTGCAACCCCCCAGTGCCGTAGATGGTGAGCGTGTTGCTGCCCACTCCTTCGATGTGCGCCCCCATGGAGATGAGCATGCGGCACAGACCCTGGACGTGTGGCTCACAAGCGACGTTACGAAACGTGGTCTTGCCGCGCGCGAGCACCGCCGCCATCACGGCGTTCTCAGTGGCCGTAACCGAGGGCTCGTCCATGAAGATGTCGGCGCCGACGAGGGTTTTGGCGTCGAGGCGATAGGTGTTGCCGACCTCCACCGAAGCGCCGAGCCCGCTGAAGGCGAGGAAGTGAGAGTCCAGCCGGCGGCGGCCAATGATGTCGCCACCGGGAGGCGGCAGATCGCAGTGGCCGTGTCGCGCGATCATGGGCCCGGCAAACAAAATCGAGGCCCGTACCCGGCGACAAAGCTCCTCCGAGAGCTTGGTCTTGTTGACACCCTTTGCGAAAACCCTGATCTCGTTATCGCCGATGAACGCGGCCTCGGCGCCAAGATCTCTGAGGATCTCCAACATCACGTAGACGTCGGCGATCTCGGGGACGTTCTTGAGGATCACCTCCTCATCAGTGAGCAAGGTCGCGGCCAGGGTCGGCAGGGCTTCATTCTTGTTGCCGCCAGGTCGCATGGACCCAGAAAGGGTGTGGCCACCTTCAATTACGAACTTTTCCATGTCACCATCCTTGGTTGACACATGATGTGAAGAACGCGGGCAACGGCGTACCACACCGCAAACACGCTGACAACCCCCTTGTTGGGCCCATTGGGGGTGCTTCCGGGTGCCATTGTGCGAACCCATGCAGAAGGGGTATTTCCGGCCAAGCGTTCGAGTGCTAGTCTTTGTTTTATGAAGAAATTGGCGATTGGCTCTCGAGACAGCTCCACTCACCCGACGACGAATCGCGAGACCCTAGATGGCGCGCGGACCACTCTTTGGCTCATCTCGGTGATGGCCCTTCTGTTGTCCTTTGGCTGTTCTGACGAGGCCGGCATGACGACGTGCCGCGACAACGGCCAGTGCGTCAACGGCACCCGCTGCGTCGACGGCGTCTGCCTGCAGAGCCCTTTGGACGCTTCCGCTGACCAAACGCTCGACGGCGCCGATGGGGTGGACCTGCACGATGTTGCCGGCGACGCGCCTAGAGATGACGCCGAGATGCCCTCTGATACGAGCCCCGACATGGAGATCGAAGACACCACGGGGTGCGCCAACTGCTTGGTCGCGCAGACTTGCTGCGGCGATCGCTGCGTTGACCTGCAGGAATCGGCGACGCACTGCGGGGCCTGTGGCGTTTCCTGTCTGGGCTTGGCCCAGGTAGCCGCGTCGAGCTGTCAGGCGGGCGTCTGCGTTGTGGACGCCTGTCACAGTGGGTGGGGCGATTGTGATGGAGACAGCCCGAATGGCTGTGAGACGCCCTTGAATCACCCAGACCACTGCTCGTCGTGCGCGAACGCCTGCGGAGTGGGTGAAGGGTGCGTCGGTGGGCTCTGCGCTTGCGGTACGGCCTCGAGTTCGGCCGCCGTTTGCCCCGCCAACCAAGTGTGTTGTGACGGCGCTTGTGTCGCGGCCGAAAGTCCGACGTGCACCTGCGCACCCGGTTGTGGCGCGGGCGAGGAGTGCTGCGGCGGAGTCTGTATCGAGGTCAGCACCGATGCGTCGAACTGCGGAGCCTGCGCTGCCCCTTGTGCACAGGGAGAGACCTGTGTAGCGGGCGTCTGCGCGTGCACCGTGGGCAGCCTCGGCGACGATCAGAACTGCGGGGCGTGCGGCCAAGCATGTGCGGCCTCGACGCACTGCATCGAGGGCCGCTGTGCTTGTTCGGGCGGGGGCCTCGTGGGTGACGACAACAACTGCAGTGCGTGTGGCGTCGCTTGTGGGTCCGCGGAGACCTGTCTGGCAAACGCCTGTGTGTGCTCGACGGGGCAGCTCAACGACGACTCGAACTGTGGGGCCTGTGGGGCGGTTTGCGGGCCAACGCAGAGCTGCATGGCGCGCAACGCGGCGTTCGTCTGCCAGTGTGGGTCTGGCACCTCGGAGTGTGGCAACGGTGCGTGTGCTGACCTGACGGCCGACCCGGCAAACTGTGGAACGTGCGCCAAAGTCTGCCCGGCGAGCTCGACCGAGGACGCGGTGTGCTCCGGTGGCCAGTGCTTCAAGCAGTGCAAAGCCAACCGCGGGAACTGCGACGGCTTCGACTTCAACGGCTGCGAAGTGAGCTTGAGCGACTCGGGTTCTTGTGGTGTGACCTGCGAAACCTCGGTCGGCTGCGGCTGGAACGAAACCTGCTCGACGGCGCCGCTCAACCACTGCCACTGCGATGATGGCAACGACTGTAACCCAGGTGAGCGCTGCGTCTCTGCGATCGACGGGGTCGATCACTGCGAGTGTGGATTGGGCTTTGCTTGTGCCGCCGGCCAGTTCTGCTGCAGCGAGTTCTTTGGGCGCACCTGTGCCGACGTGATGACCGACAGCACGAACTGCGGCGACTGCGGTCGTCAATGCAGCAACGGCCAATCCTGCGTGTCAGGAGTCTGCCAGTAACTTAGGGTCTGCCGGAAAATAAGGAACTACACGATCGCCCCGAACGCCAAGCCTTCCGGTCTAAGTGCCCAAAAGATCTACTTATTTTCCGGCAGACCCTCAGGGTGTACGAATGATGGGCAGCACGTTCCCAAAGCCCGACGAGGTGCCGAGGAGCTGGCCGCTCAACCCTGAGAGCCGCTCGTAGAACTCGGCGGAGACGATGATGTTGCCGTGCTCGGTAGCGAAGATGGGCTCGTAGCGCGTGCTCGGGTGGTCAAGGATGCGGAACGAGTAGCCCGTGAGCCGATTGCAGCTCACTCCGTGGGAGTCCCAAAAGAACTCCTCGTAGGGGTTCAGGGTCCACTCGCATTGAATGACGGGGATCAGCAGACGATAGAACATCGTACCGTTCCCCGGCCCCATGAAATGGGCGATGCCGCCATTGCGCTCGATGTAGCTCTTGGCAATGTCCTTGAGGTCGAGCTCGGCTCTGGAGAGCACGATCCCAGTCTCGGCCCCCAGCCCCACCGGCGACTCCAGCAGGATGTCCTCTTCACAGCCTGTGGAGCGCATGAGCGCTCGCCCGTCGAGACTTGAGGGGACGGCGTCGACCTCGAGGTCGAACTCACGCTCGAGCGCCTCTGCGATCTCCCAGTAGAGAAGCACATCTCCGTTGGGCAGATAGCCCAGGAACTCAGGCCGATTGCACTCCGGTCGCAGATTGGCGGGCGGGTCGATGTGGTCGATGTTGTAGCCGACCTGCAGGTGCGGATAGTGCCACTCACAGGGCTCTTCGGTAAAGACAGGCAGATCGGTCCAGAGCAGCTGCTTGCGGTCCCATTGCGGCGCTGGCGCGATGCGCAGCCCAGGCTCCCGGCACATCTGGACGTGCACGCTGTACTGCAGGCCCATGGTCTGCACCTCGATCGCAGCCTCGACCGAGTTGTCGTCGTCGAGGAGTGGGAACGAGCGATCGGGCCAGAGAGGCTCCCGAATCTCAGGGAAAAGGTAGCCGCTGGGCCACAGCAGAGAGTCGTCGACGTGTCGCTTATTAGGGGGTAGCAGCTCGGTGATGTAATCTGGAGTGTCCATGGCGGTCTGGTCGCAGAAGCCTCGTCGAGTGAAGGAAGAGCGAGGCTGCAGCGAGCATACTCACTTCTCGAGGCCCGAGCTACCTATTGCTCACCCATTGCTCGGACACTCGAGAGCAAGCCTCAGTGGGCCCGCAACCGGACGATGTAAGCCCCGAAGTTTCCGTCGCGGGTGATGTCCGGAACGAGCTCAGCGACACGGGAATGGCCTTGGAGCCAGGTGCGGGCGACCTCTTTGAGCACGGGTGCGCCCTCGGAGTTCTTGCCCTTTCCTGTGATGACACGGACGAAGCGTGCGTCCATGGCAATGGCATGAGCGATGAACGCCTCGAGCCGCTTCAGCGCGGTCTCCCGATCGAGCCCGCGCAAGGTGGTCTCGCTCATCTCCCCCATATTCCTCGCGTACCGCTTTGCGGCCTCGAGGAGCTTCTTCTCGTTGCGATTGAGCGAGACGCTGGCTTCATCGTCGAAGCTGCTCGGGGGCGGGGTATTGGGGCTTGTTCGCCCAAACTTCGGGCTCAGGTTCACGGGCTGCGCGATCGCCTTGGGTTCCATTTTCTGCAGCCCGTCGCCAGCCACCTGCGCCTCGAAGAGCTCCATCTCGGTGAGCCCAACCTGTTTAGGGGCCTCTCGAACGGGGCTTTCGACTGTGCCAAACTTGTTGGAGTGCAGCTCCGCCGCCCGCGTCCCCGCCACTGCCCTCTCGAAGAGCTCATCGTCCGAGAGGTGAGCGTCCTCTTCGTCGGCTTCAGGAGCGGGCTTGGGAGGCGGTGGAGGAGGCTTGGGCTTGGACGCCGGTTTGAGCTTCTGTAAGCTCTTGAACGCGTTGTTGCTGAACTCCGGCTCCTTCGGCGCGACGACGGAGGCGTTCTTTTTCTTTTTGGCCATGGAAGCTGCTCAGCGGGGGATGCGATCGCGAGCGCAGGACGCGAGGTGGCTCGCTTCGAGCCACCTCAGGGCCGGGAAGCGAGCGAAATCCGATCGATCCCAGCGTAGGGACGAAGCACCTCGGGCACAACCACGGAGCCATCCGCTTGTTGGTAGTTTTCGAGGATGGCGACGAGCGTCCGGCCAACGGCCAGCGCCGAACCGTTTAGGGTGTGCACGAACTCCGGTTTGGCCTTGGGCTCGCGACGGAACCGAATGGACGCCCGACGTGCCTGGAAGTCCTCGAAGTTGGAGCAACTGGAGATCTCCCGGTAGCATTTCTGTGCCGGGAGCCAGACCTCAATGTCGAAGCACTTGGCGGCGGAGAAACCCAGATCGCCGGTGCTCAGGGCCACGACGCGGTAGGGCAGCTTCAACCGGCGCAAGATCTCACAGGCGTTGTCGAGCAGCTTGTCGAGCTCCTCGTAGGAGTTCTCGGGCAGGACGAACTTGACGAGCTCGACCTTGTCGAACTGGTGCTGCCGAATCAGTCCGCGGGTGTCCTTGCCGTAGCTGCCCGCCTCGAGGCGGAAACACGGCGTGTAGGCGACGTAGCGGATGGGCAGCTGCGCCCCGTCGAGGAGCTCGTCTCGGTGGTAGTTAGTGACGGGGACCTCGGCGGTGGGGATGAGGAAGAGGTCGTTGTCCGTCTTGAAGGCATCGGCCTCGAACTTCGGCAGCTGCCCCGTGCCCGTCATGGCCGCCCGGTTGACCAAGAACGGCGGCAGGATCTCGTGGTAGCCGTGCTCGCGGGTGTGGACGTCGAGCATGAAGTTGATCAGCGCCCGCTCGAGACGGGCGGCAGCTCCCAGCAGGAAGGTGAAACGGGCGCCGGAGACCTTGGCGCCGCGCTCGAAGTCCAAGATGCCCAAGGCCTCGCCGAGCTCCCAGTGGGGTTTGGGCTCGAAGTCGAAGGTGGGGAGCTCGCCCCAACGCGTGATCTCCTCGTTGGCGCTCTCGTCCTTGCCCACAGGGACGGAGGCGTGCGGGAGGTTGGGGATGACTAAGAGCAGCTCGCTGATCTCGGCCTCGACCTTGGCGAGCTCCACGTCCCACTCCTTGAGCCGGTCGCTCATGGTCTTGAGTTTGTTGCGCAGCTCGGTGAAGGCCTCACTTTTCTTGTCGATGGCGCGCATCTCGTCGTTGGCTTGGCGCTGTTCGAAGCGCGCCGCATCGTGGAGAAGGATGAGCTCTTTGCGGCGCGCGGCGAGCTGCTCTAGGCCGGAGAAGTCGAGCTGCGAGTTGCGATTGGCCATTGCGGCCTTGACGTCATCGAGCTGATTTAGAGTAGTCTTCAGATCGAGCATTGCCCTCTCCTGTTTCTTTTGCGGCCCACGGGGGCGCGGGCGTGTCGAAAGCTTCAGTGTCGCGAACCGTAAAAAAGGCGCGCAAATCCTCGAGCGACGCCGGGGGCAAAATGTGACAACCGCATCGGCGAGTCAACCGCTGGGGCCTTTGCCTTGCCATGGTGCCTGGTGTATTCGGGCGGTGGTTCGACGGTGAAGGGCTCCTCCACAAGCGCTTCCGCACAAGAGAAGGGGAAGATTCGTGATTCCGCTGACCTGGCGAGCTTCGGCCCACACCTCTCTCAGGGTTCTTCTGGCGCTCGCGTGGCTCGCGACGGCTTGCTCGAAGGGCACACCAGAGCCCGAGCCCACCGAACACAAAGCGCTCGCGCCCATCGAGGACGTCGACTCTGACGCCGCCATCGAAGACGTCAGCTCCTTGCCCCCCTTGCACTCCCTGACGCCAGAGCAACAACTGATCGCGCTGGCGACCGAGCGAGTCCCGTGGGTCGACCTGGGCGAGCTGGGGACGTCGCTGTACGACGCGCGCCTGCATCTGCACGTGGTCCAGGGCGGTCCGGTCTACGATCTGGGCGAAGCAAACGCGCTCAAGCTCATCCAAGGCCGCTGGCGTGCGCCCTGGCTGGACCCCATCCGCATCACCGAGGCGGAGGCCGAGGAGGCCAAGCTTCCCAGGCTCGCCAACCGCCGTGTCGTGTGGAACGAAGGCGCCTCCGCCTCGGTGCGCTTCCCCCTCGCCGACGACCTCCCGACCGACAAGAACTACACGCTGGTCATTCGCCTGCGCCCCAAAATGAACCAGTTCATGGAGGTGCGGCTCAACAGCTTCGGCGCCATCGAGACCGTGCCGCTGCAGCAGGGTTGGCAGACGGTGAAGCTCACCATCTCGCCGAAGAAGCTGAACTTCGGCGGCGAGAACACCCTCTCCTTCGTCTTCGCTGGGAGCTTCTTCGAGGGCACGCAACGCGTCGCCGCGCGCTTCGACACCCTGCGGCTGCTGCCCGAGGGCGAGGTGGAACGCTGGCAGGACGAGCCACCGCCAGGCGATCTTGCGGTCCCTGAGGCGCGGATCCTGACCACTGAACATCGTTCGTTGGGGCTGCCCTCTCCCCTGCGCCTAGACGGCTACTATGTGCTCCCTGATCATCCTCGCCTGCGCGTCTTCATTGGACCTGCGCCCTACACACAGATGCCCGTGCCTCTCACCATTTCGGTCCGCAGCGACTTGCTCGAACGGCGAGTACTGTTCAACGGCTCCATCGAACCCGGCGCGCCCTGGAAGCCGTTCGAGGCCGATCTCACCGACTTTGCTGGGCAAGCCGTGCAACTCTCCTTCGAGGTGTTGGAGGGAGAGCAGGGCGCGACCGGTGAGAGGCCTGCGGTCTACCTCGGCGAGCCAGCCATCGTCGAGTTGCGCCCCGACGCTCCGGCTGCCCCCACGCCGGCAGGGGACCCTCCTCGGCCCGAGCGCGTGGTGATCATCGGCATCGACGCGCTGCGCGCCGACCGCGTCGCGCCGGCTGGAACCCTCACCCATGCGGCGACCCCGAACCTTTCGCGCCTCGCCAACGAGGGAGCGCGCTTGGACGCCTTGGCCCAAGGGGCCGGAACCATCGTCCCCACCTCGTCGCTGTTGACCGGGACTTACGGCGACAAACACGGGGTCTTCGACACGGCCACCTACCTGCGCACCTCTTTGGTGACCCTCGGCGAGCTCTTCGATGGCGCCGGGTGGCTGACCTCCCTGCTCTCGACCGACCCTTACATCACGTTGGCGCGCGGCTACGCGCAGGGCTTCGACGGCTACCGAAACCTGGTCGAGGAGGACGGTCCTGCCCGCACCAGCCGCCTGATGGACGTGGCGGTCCGAGTCCTGAAGAAGGCCTCGACCCGGCCACAGATGCTCTTCATGCAGATCGGCGGCCTGCGGCTTCCACATCAGCCCGACGCCGCCTCTTTGGTGCAGTTCTACTCGGGCGCCTATGCGGGCCCCATCACCGTCGAGACCTTGCTCAATCCCGCGGTCCTGACGCTGCCACTGGCGCCCGAGGACGAGCGCTACCTCAACGCCCTCTACGACGCCGAGCTCTTCGAGATCGACGGCTACGTTGGCGAGCTGGTCAGGGTGCTCGAAGAGACCGGCGGACTGGACAACACGCTGCTGATCATCGTCGGGGTCCACGGCGAACCACTGGGCGAGGATCCGATGCTGGGCTACGGCAACCGTTTGAGCAACGCCGAGCTGCGTGTGCCCGTCATCGTTCGCTTCCCGCCGAGGTTCAAGCCGGGGACGCGCCCTCGCCAGACCATCGAGCTGGTGGACCTCCTGCCGACCGTGGCCGACATCGTGGGTCTCGAGCTCCCCGAAGGCGTTCAGGGCGCCTCGGTGGTGAAGCTCCTCGAGGGGCGCCGAGACAACTCGGCCGACGCGGTCTTTGCCGCCGCGGGCGACACCCATCGCGCCGTCGCCCAAGGCCGCTACCACTACCTGTTGCGCACCGGCGACAACGACCTCCTCTTCGACACCCTACAGCCTGGACGCGAAGGGACCAAGGACCTCAGCCAGACGTTGCCCATCGCGCGCCGCGCGCTGCGGGACACCTTGGCGATATTCTTGGGCTACGCCAGCATCTGGGAGAAGCCGAAGTTCGGCTCACCGTCGTCGCCGCGCTCGGCGCTCGCAGACTACGCGATCGAACGGGGGTGGTGAGGGTTTGCGGTTGGTTGGGTTCTTATCTTAACGCAAAGACGCTAAGTGCGCAGAGACGCAAGGAGTTTTTTTTGGGGACTTCGTCGTGGGCTCTGGGGGATTGCGGTTGGGTGGCTTCGATCTTCATCGCGGAGGCGCAGAGCCGCAGAGAGCTTGGGGTTGAGGGACTTCGCCGTGTTGCTCTGGGCTCCGATGGTCGTTCGGCGAGTCTCGAATGGGTCTGCCACCCCGTTGCAGCCCGCCACACGGGCGCAGCCCGCGGCGTCGGCCCTGAAGGGCCGCCCATCACGGCCCGGCGTGAAACGCCGGGGGAATCGCGAGGGCCGCAAGAATAAACGCCGGGCGGTTCAACACCGCCCACGCCTACGCCGCATGAACACCACGCCCAGCACACTCAACGCCGCAACCCAAGGCCAGCCGCGCTCTTCGCGCGGCTGGCCTTGGAGCTGGCAGGCGCAACCCGAACCGGAGACCGTCTCGTTTGCGTCGAGCGCGGCGTTGACCTCCTCGGCGTCCGCCTCGGCAGGGACCTCCGCGACGTCGGACAAGGGCTCGACGTCTTCGAACTCGGCGAGCTCTACGAGCTCTGCGACCTCGACGGCCTCCTCGTAGGTCGGCTCGAGCTCGACCTCCGGCTCTGGCACCGACGCCAAATTGCTGAACTTGAGGTTGGCGATGCGGCCGTCGCCATCGCCGCTGTTGACCACCGCCACAGCGTAACGCCCTGGCTGCAGCCCTTCGACATACGCCCGGTAGACCTCGAGCCCGTCGGCAGAGCCGACGCGCTCGATGTCGAAGAGGCTGGTGCCCTCGGCGCTGACGTCGTAGCCGACGCCGTCAGCCGACGGCACATAGATGAACGTCGCCGGGCCGTCGGCGCGCAGCAGGCCGCGGTAGCTCGACTGGCCGCCGTAGCCCAGGAACTGGAAGGGAAACATGGGCGGCGCGGCGACGAAATCGAGCTGCAGCACCGGCAAATTCTCTGGCACGTCGACCATGACCTGCAGCGCGGGCGGCGTCCACGGCTTGATCCAGCCGCCGCCTCCCGCGGTGAACGAGTCGCTGACGGACTCGATGTGGGCTTGGTCCACGACGCGCTCGCAGCCCCACAGGCCGTTGGCGCGGGTGTGCGCCTCGAAGGCGTCCGCGGTCGCGTCGCCAAAGGCGGCGCGGACCGCGTCAGTCGTCACACGCGCCGCGTCCTCGAAGCCGTCCCGGCTCATCAACATCGCCATCCCCGCCAGTACGGCGGTGTCGAAGTCGGTGCGCTGCGAGGCGTCCAACCCATCCCTGAACGCCCACAGCGTCCGGGACCACAGCAAGCTGTCGTCGTGCACCTCGCCGCGCAGGTCTTGCGGGCAGCGAGCGGGGAGATCGAGGCGTCGCAGCGGCTTGGGCAAGACCCGAATGGTGTTGCGGCCGAGCTTGAAGCTGGGGCTCAAGTCGAAGACGTAGGCGCCGATCTCGACCTGCTCGTTGAAGACCGCGCCGAAGTAGTCGGCGTAGCCCTCGTTGAGGGAGCCGGGCTGCGGGTTGAAGCCCTGCTCGTCGTAGAATTCCGAGGCGAGGCCGGCGAGGCGTCCGACGATGAGGTGCGTGAGCTCGTGGGTGACGATGGTGGCGTCGTAGGCGAAGTCGCCGATGTTTCCTTGGCCAAAGAGCAGCGTGTTGTTTTGGACGGGCAGGCCAAAGGCGGCGATGAAGTCGCAGTTGCCGGCACCACAGGCGAAGGCGTTGGGGAAAGGCAGCAGGTCGCCGTTGGGGGACATGGCCTCGAGGAGCTGCCAGACGTCGGGCACCCGCAGGTTGACGACAATGTTGGTGGGCCCAATGAGCCCGGGAAAACCCAGGCTCTCGAACTGCTGAACGGCGCGCGTGACGTGGTAAAAGGCCATGACCTCGGCCAGCTCGTCTTCGCCAGAGGCTGGGTTGGTCGGGTCGTCGAGGGGCGTGAAGAGGAAGTCGCCGCTGGCGTTGGCCTCGGCTTTGGGCTGCGGCGAGCACATGTGCACGCTCAGGCCCGCCAGCCCGACGGGTTCCAGGTCGTAGAGCTGGCCATCGTCGATGCAGTTGAGGGTCGTGAAGGCGCCGTTGCTGAGGAAATCTCCGGCCGAGGCCGTGTCCATTCCGGGCAGAGCGACGCGGGTCAGCTGCCCGTTGTCGAGGTCAGGGTCGTGCAAGAAGACCTCGCCTTCGCCGACGGTCTGCAAGAGCGGCTGGGCGTCCAGGACGGACAGGTCGCAGAGATCGAGCTCGAAAGAGACGCCGAGGCGCAGGGCCTCTAATCCTCGCGGAACCAGGCGAACGACGCGGTGGCCGGTCTGCGCCGAGTAGCCGTACGTCAGGCCGGGCTCCAGGGTCAGCGTCGTGCCGAAGGCCTCCTCGACCCGTCGGACCAGTGTTTCTACGGGCACCTCGCAGGCTCGCAGGGGCGGGGTCGGCACCACGGCTCGGGATGCGCGGTGTCTGGGCGAGCGCACGCTGATGGCATCGCTGCCAAAGACGGGCTCGCCGTGGAAGACAGAGCGGTGTCGCGACACCGTGAGGTCGCCGAAGTGCAGGTCGCCGGTTGGGGTTTCTTGGGCCGACGCCGTCGAGGCCAGCAGAGAAACACAGAGAACGAGAAAGAGAGTTCGAGGTGCGTTCATTGGGTTGCTCGTGCGGTCCGCCGACCATGGATGGGAAGTGGCCGGAATTCCTAGCTGTGTTCGGATTTTTGCCGGTCCGCTGGAGAATTGCCGGAGGACGTGAGAAGGTTTTGGGCGGTGACGTCGATCTTGGGCGCTGTCTCCCGGAGCGCAGTGTAGAGGAAGAGGGTCGGCGCTGACAGTGGAAGGAGGGTTCGTGCGCAGGTTTAGGTCGCTCTTGGTGTTGGCGATGCTCCTAGTTCTGGCAGGGGGGTGTGGCGACGAAGCTTCGGTCACGCCGTGCGACCCCTGCGACCTGGCCGACTTTCGTCCTGGCGACGGCGAGACCGCCCCGTTGGACATCGTCGCAGCCGACCACGTGGAGTTGGCCGAGGAGGTCGACGCCGAAGTGGACGAGGCCGACGTCGACCCTGACGCGGTGGTCTGCGGCGACGGACGGATCGACGGGCGCACCTGCAGCCCAAGTGAGACCGAGTGGATCGGCGGCGCCGAGGCGACGTTGGTGGGGGTGGACTGCGACGGGAACCCGTTTGCGCGCACCATCGTGACCGACTCAACGGGGCACTTCTCGTTCGAGAACGTGCCCAGCGGCACCCACAGCCTGACCGTGAGCAAGGGCTCTTTCAGCACCGAATACCAAGTGCGGGTGCGCATCGGCGAGACAACCGACATCACGAGCGGCGCGCAGAAGGCGTGCCTGATCGACGAGTCGGTGCGCATCGCGGTAGTGGACGGGGCCTGGGACAGCATCCACCACATAGTGGACCGGCTGGGCCTGACGTTCGACTACTACTCGGACGTCGCGACGCTGCCAGGTGGCACCTCGGCCGCCGAAGCGTTGCTCCTCGATCCAGTGGCGCTGCAGGCGTTCGACATCGTGATGATCAACTGCGGCGAGCAGTACTTCAACTTCAGCGAGGGGTTCTTGGAGACCGAGCGCGCGACGCGGCGCTCGGACATGGCGGGGAACCTGCGAGCCTTCGTGGAGGCCGGGGGTTCGCTCTACGTGTCGGACTGGGCCTACTTCTTCGTAGAGATGGGGTTTGCAGAGCTCGTGACCTTCAAGTCGACCGACGGCACCTACGAGGGCGGCTTCACTGGGGCGGCCGGCAGCGTGCTCGCCGACATCGTGGGGCCTGGGTTGCTGGTGGCCATGGGCAAATCGACGGTGACCATCGACTTTCCGCTGGAGCGCTGGGTGGTCTCCGACACCGTCTCGGCCGAGGTCGTGACGATGGTCTCCGGCGACGTCTCTCTGCTCGATGGCAGCGCGCTGAACGCGGCGCCATTGCTGTTTCGGTTCCGCCCGACGCCGACCAGCGGCAACGTCCTCTTCACGTCTTTCCACAACGAAGCTCAGCTCAGCGAGGACATCGAGCGCATCTTGCAGCAGGTGATCTTCTCGCTGTGAGACGAGCGTTCGCTCCTGGGAATCTGGGGACGAGAGACAATCCAAGGCGGCCGCCGGCCGCCCTACTCTGTGTGCGAACGGATTTCGCGCTGCCATCGGTTGCAAAGGGAATTGGTTGGAGCGGGCTTTGCGGGTATAGTCCGGGCATCGTCGGCGCAAATTGGGCTGGCGAGGGTTCTTGTGCCGTCCCAGCCGGTGACGGCCGAGCCTTGAAGTTGCGACAAGTGTGCCGCTAAGCGGCCACCTGAGCGACCGTGCGGGTCTTGTTAGCCCGCGCTCGCTCCGTTGAAGGGGTCACGATGCGCGTCTCGTCTCTCTGGATGTTGGGTTTGGCGGGGTTGATGGTCCTGGTGCAGCTCTCAGGCTGCGCCGACGAAGCCGGCCAGGGTGGGATCGACGTGCTCTGCTCGGAGTCGGCGGACTGCCTCGACACGAGCGGTGGCGAGACGGGTCTGCAATGCCTCGACGGCATCGACAACGATGGCGATGGTTTGTCCGACTGCGACGACCCGAACTGCGGCGACGTGGCCCGCTGCCAGTTTGCCGCCGAGAACACCGAGAGCCGCTGTGGTGACGGCGTAGACAACGACAAGGACGGCCTGAAGGACTGCGAAGACGACGAGTGTCTGCTCTTCGATCGCTGCTCGAGCGTGACCGAGGACACCGCGCCCCTCTGCGACGACGGCTTGGACAACGACCAAGACGGGAAGACGGACTGCGACGACGAGGAGTGCGTGGAGTTCTTGTTCTGTCAGGGAGCCGTCGAGGACACCGACGCCCTGTGCTCGGACGGGACCGACAACGATGGGGACACCAAGACCGACTGCTCCGACGAGGATTGTTTGGCGCTGGCGAGCTGCGCGGACAGCGACGAGACGACCACAGCGCATTGCCAGGACGAAATCGACAACGACGGCGACACCCTCGTCGACTGCGCGGATCCCGGCTGCGACTTCGACTTCTGCGCGAGTCAGCGCGAGAACACGGCTCCTGCGTGCCAGAACGGCCTCGATGACGACGGCGACGGGCTCTATGACTGCGACGACAGCGATTGCGCTGCCTTCGTGTTCTGCGCCTCGGTGGCCGAGAACACCGCCGCGCGCTGTGAGGACGGCCTCGACAACGACCGCGACACGCTGTTGGACTGCGCGGACGACGAGTGCTCGGGCTTCGTCTTCTGTGTCGAGACCTTCGACGCGGTCTGCCAAGACCAGAAGGACAATGACGGCGACACCCTCATCGACTGCTTCGATCCCGACTGCCAGGCCTTCGAGTTCTGCCAAGAGGACACCGACGCGCGCTGCCATGACGGCGCCGACAACGACGGCGACGGGGACACAGACTGTGCCGACGCGAACTGTGCTGCGGCCTGTGAGGAAGTGAGCTACGAGGCGTGCCACGATCTGCAAGACAACGATCAAGACACTCTTGCGGACTGCGCGGACAGCGACTGCGTTGCGGCCTGTGACGAGAGCACCTACGAGCACTGCCACGACGGTCTCGACAACGACGCCGACGGCAACTTCGACTGCCTCGACGCCACCTGCACCACGGTCTGTAAAGAGAACGACGACACGACCTGTGACGACAACTTGGACAACGACCAGGATGGCAACTTCGACTGTTTGGACAGCGACTGCGCCGGATTGCGGCTCTGCCTGCCGGAAGAGAGCACAGCGGCCCTCTGCCAGAACGGCCTCGACGACGACGCCGATACGACGATCGATTGCTTCGACGACGGCTGTCAGTCCTTCGCCTTCTGCCAAGAGAACGACGACGCGCTCTGCCACGACGGCGTGGACAACGACGGCGACGGCAACACCGACTGCCTGGACACGAACTGTGCGGCCTTCTGCCTCGAGAACGACAACGCGCTCTGCCACGACCTGCGCGACAACGACCAGGACACCCAGGCCGACTGCGCCGACGGGGGCTGCACCTCGGTCTGCGACGAGACGACCTACGCCAACTGCCACGACAACCTCGACAACGACCAAGACACCTCGTCGGACTGCAACGACGCGAGCTGTGGCCCGGTCTGTGTCGAGAACAGCGCACCGACCTGCACCGACTCCCTGGATAACGACAAGGACGGCTTCACCGACTGCGCCGACGCCCAGTGTGCTTCGGTGACGGCCTGCTTGCCGCCCGAGAACAGCGCCGCCTTGTGCCACGACGGCCTCGACAACGACGGCGACGGCGGCATCGACTGTGTCGACAGCAACTGCGTGAGCTTCTGCATCGAGGACACCGACCCGCTCTGCCACGATGGCGCGGACAACGACCAGGACGGCGCCACCGACTGCCTCGACAGCGCCTGCACCAGCTTCTGCGGCGAGTCCACCTATGCGGCCTGCCACGACGGCGCCGACAACGATCTGGACACCTTCACCGACTGCGTCGACCCCGATTGCAGCGGCGCCTGCAACGAAACTGCGTACGCCAACTGCCACGACGCCAAGGACAACGACCAAGACACGTTCTTCGACTGCGCCGACGGTGGCTGCGCCGCGGTCTGCCAGGAGAACACCGACGCCACCTGCATCGATGGCCTGGACAACGACCAAGACACCTTCTCCGACTGCAACGACCCAGGGTGCGCCGGCACCATGCCCTGCTTGCCCCCTGAGAACACCGCCGCGGCGTGCACCAACGGCCTCGATGACGACGGCGACGGCCTGATCGACTGCGCCGACCCTGACTGTCAGGTCCTGCTCGTCTGCGTCGAGAACAGCGACCTACTCTGCCACGACGGCCTCGACAACGACGGAGACACCGCCACCGACTGTGGCGACGTCGGCTGCTCTGCCTTCTGCGTCGAGGACAACTTTCCGCTCTGCCACGACGGCCGGGACAACGACCAAGACACATTCACCGACTGCGCCGACACGAACTGCGCCGCGGCCTGCAATGAGAGCACCTTCGGCGCTTGCTACGATGGTGTGGACAACGATCAGGACAGCCTCATCGACTGCGCCGACCCGAACTGTGCAGTCTTCCTGCAGACCGACCTGAACAACTGCGGCAGCTGCAACAATGTGTGCGCAGGCGGGAACGCCAACTGGGCGTGCACCGCTGGAGCCTGCGCGCTCAACAGTTGTCTGCCGCAGTACTACAACCACAACGGCCTACTCTCCGACGGCTGTGAGTACCATTGCCAGTACTCGGTGCCCTCGCAGGAGACCTGCGACGGCACGGACCAGGACTGCAACGGCATCATCGACGACCCCTTCGATCTTCAGACCGACGTCGACAACTGCGGAGTTTGCGGAATCGCGTGTGGCTCGCCGTCTGGTGGTCTGTGTTGCTCAGGCCTCTGCCGCAACTCCGACGTGAACAACTGCGGCGCCTGTGATCACACCTGCACAGAGACGTCCATCTTCTTCAGCGAGATTCATGTCGACCCCAGCGGGGGCGGACTTATTGCGATCAAAAAGGAGTATGTCGAACTCTACAATGCGACGAACTGGGATGTGGATCTACGCGGCTTCGTGCTCTCTGACCTCGACACGGACACGCTCCAGATCAACTCGTCCTCCCCAGTAATCGTCCCAGCTCAGGACTATGCGGTGTTGGTGCGTACCTCCTCGGCACTCGAGAATGGGGGCATCACCAACTTCGTATTTGTCTACGGGGGGGCCTTCCAGCTCGGTAACACCGGCGACGAAGCGGTGCTCAAAGCCTACACACAGGAGCTCGACCGCGTCGTCTGGCCGGGCACCTGGGATGTCAACTCCGCCTCGAACGAGCTGAGTCTCAACCACTACGACCCGGCGCTCAACGACACGCTGACGAACTGGTGCACCGCGACGACGCCCTACGGAGACGGCGACAACCTGGGAACCCCAGGCCTAGCCAACGTCTGCACGAAGTAACCTGTGGCCAGCATCGGCAAACACCACGAAGCGAAGCGCACTCGGGTGCTCCTTCTTCTTCAGAACGAGGACTCACCAGGGCGCTTCCTCGCCCGGCTCGTCAATCACCGAGTGATGATGCCCAGCCTCGAGGTTCCCGGTCCCATGCCTGCGGATGGCGGCCTCGACGCCGCGCAGCGGCTCACCGCAACGCTCTTGGGGCAAGAGCTCGCTTGCGTGGCGCTGTGCACCGAAGCGCTTGCGCACGGTGGTCGCGAGGTCGGCGTCGGCGCGGTCTTCACCGCCAACGTGTCGTTCGCTCTGCCAGGTTTCGACTGGATGGGCGGCGCCGAGCTCCTGCGCTCCTGGAGTCAGGGGGCGCTCTTGCTGGCGCCCGAGGTGCTTACCGGGTTGCGTGCGGCCCTGGGCTCGACTGCCCAAGAGTCGCTCCCCGCCTGGACCTCCGGCCTGCGCACCCTGCCCTTGCGCAGCCCCACCCTGCCCCCCGCGACTCACACCAATTGCTACCTGCTCGGGCACTCCCGGCTCCTCGTCGTCGACCCAGGCTGCGTCGACCTCGACGAGCAGCAGCGCCTGCTGGCCGCCATCGACGGGCTACACCCCGAGCGGGCGGCAGTGGTTTTGACCCATCGGCACCGCGATCACATTGCCTTCGCTCGGGGTCTTGCCGAGCGAGGGCTCGAAGTCTATGCCCACGGTGAATGCGCTCGCCTAATCGCCAACGAGGTGAACGTCACCGCGACCCTCGAAGACGGCGAGGTGCTCGATGGGTTCGAGGTCATTCACACGCCGGGCCACGCGCGAGGGCATATCTGCTTGCGCCAGCAGCAAACCGGTGCGCTCCTGTGCGGCGATCTGATGGCCTCGGTTGGAACCGTGGTGATCAACCCGCCCGACGGCGACATGGGCGACTATCTGGAGAGCCTGCGACGGATTCGGTCGTTGTCGGCGCCCGTTATCTTCCCTGCGCACGGGCCGCCCATCGAGGATGTTGTCTCCCATATCGACGCCACCATCGCCCACCGCTTGTCACGGGAGCTGCAGATCCTCGCGGCTGTGGCGCGTGAGGGCCTTTCGAGCTTCGACGTGGTGGAGCGGGTGTACACGGACGTTCCACGTCACCTCTGGCCACTGGCCGAGGGGAGTGTGCGTGCCCACCTGGCGAAGCTGATCGACGAGGGGAGGGTGTCGTTCGACGGTCGCAGGTACAGAGCAATCGAGGTGGGGTGAGGGTGGTTCGTGAACGCCGCGCGGTGGGCGAGGACAGAGATCTTGACACCGCTTTCGGGGGTGTGCTAGCTCTGCCGCGCTTTGCGCTGCCTCGAGCCGGGAGCACGCGAATCGGAAGCAAAGAGGATGTCCGAGCAGGGAGATTCCGGCTTGCTTTCGCGGCTGGAACGAAGGTCGAACCTATGCTGATGCCTAACGTCGAGGGATTCCTTGCAGCTGGCGCCGGTGCTCCGAGCATCGACGTAGACTTCACTCTATTTTTCCAAGCCGCGCTGTTTATCGGGCTGTGGATTTTCCTGACGGGTCGGCTCTTCAAGCCCTATCTGAGGGCCCGCAAAGAGCGTGAGAGCTTGACCGAGGGGGCGCGCGAAGAAGCGGCCGTCTTGCGTGCGCGAGCGACGGAAATTCTCACTGGATATGAGGCTCAGCTGGCTGCGGCACGCGGTGCAGCGACGGCGGCCCGAGAATCTCTGGTCAAGGATGGCCGGGATTCGGCAGATCAGGCGCTCAAGAGCGCACGTGAGGCCTCGGCTAAGGAGCTCGAGGGCTCCCGCTCGTTGTTGGAGAGCGAGCTGAGCGGCGCTCGCAAGAGCGTGGAGCCTCGGGCGAAGGAGCTCTCGAACGTCATCGCCGAGCGCCTCCTGGCCTAGACTCGGATTCTCGGGACCATGCGGCGAGCGCGCCGCAACGTGACTCAAACGACTGTTGCAGCGGGGGACATCCTCACTGCTGGCGCCGAGAGCGCCGAGATTGGAGAGAGAGATGCCCAATAAGTCCGAGCGAAGTCAGGCTGGACGTTGGATTTGGACGGCCGCGTTTGCGGCGGTTCTGTTAGTACCCGCGCAAGCATTCGCGTCTGAAGGCGGCGGCTCGAGCTGGTCGTGGTACTGGCAGGTTGCCGGCGGCATCGTGAACTTCTCGCTGTTGGCCTATGTGATCATCCGCTTTGGGGGTCCGAAGGTCGCGCTCTTCCTCGACGCCCGAAAGGACCGCATCGAGAAAGAGATGAGCGAGGCGGCTCGGCTCCGTGAGGAGGCTCAGACCCAATTGGATACCATCGAGGCGAAGATGAAGGTGCTCGACGAGGAGCGCCAACGGCTGATGGATGACTATCGCGCGGCTGGCAACGCCGAGAAAGAACGGATCATCGCGAGCGCCGAGGCGCAAGCGTTCCGCATCAAGGAAGAGGCTCGCCTCACCGCCGAGACCGAGACTTCGCGGGCCCGAGCCCAAGTCGAACGCGAAATGATCGAGCTGTCCTTGCAGATGGCGGAGTCGACCCTGCGCGAGCAGATGAAGCCTGCGAAACAGACGGAGCTGATCAAGAAGACCATCGACTCCCTCTCGGCGCTCGGCTCTTCGGCCTCATAGCTTTTTCCCGAGGGATGTCCCTCCTCCAACCCCAAGGACTGAGAAGTGCAGACGGATTCGGTCGCAGAACGCTACGCCAAGGCCTTGCTAGGCATCGCTTCAGACCAAAACGAGATTGAGCCATTCGGCAAGGACATCGCCGCGGTTGCGGCGCCGTACGCCTCGAGCGCGGAGCTGCGCCTCGTCCTGAGTCACCCCGGGATCGCCATTGTGCAGCGCAAAGCCGTGTTGAATGGGCTGCTGGCGAAGCTCCCGATCAACCCGATGGTGGCGAACTTTTTCCGGCTCCTGATCGATCGGTCACGCTTTGGCCTACTTCCGCAGATCGTGGTCGCCTACCGCCGGCTTGCCGACGAGAAGGCTGGTCGCGTGCGCGGCTTGGTCCACTCCGCGGTGGCGCTCTCGTCTGTCCACCTCGCCTCGTTGACGAAGGCGATGGCTGGAGTGGTCAACCGCGAGGTGATCCTGGAGGAGGTCGTGGACGCGTCGCTCATCGGCGGTCTGCGAGTGGAGATCGAGGGTCGAGTGTACGACGGAACTGTGAAAGGCCAGCTGGCGCGAATCCGCGAAAAGCTGATGCCTTAACGATATTGTCAGAGTCAGACTTTTTTTGAGTGTCAAATGCGCTGCCCTGCGGCGCTGGAGGTTGGGTGTCGATGGCCATCAACATCGAAGAAATCAGTCAAATCATCCGCAAGCAGATCGAAGACTACGACAAGCAAGTCGAAGTCAGTGAGACCGGCACCGTCATCTCGACGGGTGACGGAATTGCGCGCGTCTACGGTCTCGAGAACGCGATGGCGGGTGAGCTCTTGGAGTTCCCGAACGGCGTCTTTGGCATGGTGCTCAACCTCGAAGAGGACAACGTCGGCGTTGCGCTTCTTGGGGATCCGCAGGCCATCCGCGAGGGTGACCCGGTCAAACGCACTGGGCGCATCGCCGAGGTGCCGGTCGGAATGGCCATGGTCGGGCGTGTCGTCAACGCGCTGGGCCAACCCATCGATGGCCTGGGCGCGATCGACTCGGATCTGCGACGAACGGTGGAGCTGAAGGCCCCTGGCATCATCGCTCGCCAGTCGGTCAACGAGCCACTGCAGACGGGCATCAAGGCGCTCGATGCGCTCGTGCCCATCGGTCGTGGTCAACGTGAGCTGATCATCGGCGACCGTCAGACCGGCAAGACCGCGGTGGCGATCGACACGATCATCAACCAACGCAGCACTGACGTCTACTGCATCTACGTGGCCATCGGTCAGAAGCAGTCCACGGTCGCCCAGGTGGTGGACGTGCTGCGTCGCAACGACGCGCTGAAGTACACGACTGTCGTCTCGGCGACGGCGAGCGAGAGCGCACCGTTGCAGTTCCTGGCGCCCTACACGGGGGCCACGCTCGGCGAGTACTTCCGTGACAATGGCATGCACGCGTTGATCATCTACGATGACCTCTCCAAGCACGCCGTCGCGTACCGTCAGTTGGCGCTTCTGCTGCGTCGTCCACCGGGACGTGAGGCCTATCCTGGTGACGTCTTCTATCTGCACAGCCGCTTGCTCGAGCGCGCCGCAAAGATGCGCGAGGACTTCATTGTCGTCGCCAAAGGTGCGCCAGACACGATGACGAAAGGGGTGGACGGCGAGGTGTACCAGGGCATACAAGCCCACGAGAAGGCCGAAAAGGCTCTGAAAGACGGACAAGAACTGCGCCGCCTGCCGAAGTCTGGTGGCTCACTGACGGCCCTTCCTATCATCGAGACCCAGGCCGGCGACGTCTCGGCGTACATCCCGACGAACGTCATCTCCATCACCGACGGCCAGATCTTCCTGGAGACCGATCTCTTCAACGCCGGCATTCGGCCTGCGATCAACGTGGGTATTTCCGTAAGCCGCGTCGGCGGGTCAGCGCAGATCAAGGCGATGAAACAGGTCGCTGGCTCCTTGAAGCTGGAGCTCGCTCAGTACCGCGAGATGGCTGCCTTTGCGCAGTTCGGTTCCGACCTCGATGCGGTGACCCAGGCGTTGCTCGCCAAGGGTGTGCGCATGACCGAGATGTTGAAGCAGGGGCAGTATGACCCGCTCTCGGTGGAGAAGCAGATCGTGGTCATCTACGCAGCGACACGCGGCTGGGTCAAAAGCCAGCCGGTCACCAAGCTGGTGGCCTACGAGCGGGAGTTGCTGAAGTACATGGAGGCCAAGCACCAGGCCATCCTCGACACGCTCGCGAAACAAAAGAAGTTGACCAAGGAGAGCGAGGCCGACCTCGACAAGGCACTCGAAGCGTTCAACACCCAGTTCAACGCGTAATCTTTTCAAGCTTCGCGAGCGCAGATGAGCGATGACGCCCATTTGCGCTCGCTCACTCGGCGGGCCCTTCGAGAAGGGCCCAACACCCATCGAGAATACTCGAGATGGCGAATCTCAAAGACATCCGAAAGCGGATCATCAGCGTGGCCAACACGCAGAAGATCACCAAAGCCATGAAGATGGTGTCTGCGGCAAAGCTTCGGCGAGCCAAAGACGAAGTGCTGGCGACGCGGCCCTATGCGGCAAAGTTGGTCGAGGTCATCGAGCACCTCGCCGAGCGCGTCGACACCGAGAGCCACCCTCTTCTACGTGAGCCCGAGAAGTGCAAACGCGGTCTGCTCCTCGTGATCACATCGGACCGTGGTCTGTGCGGGGGCTACAACTCCAACGTCAACAAGGCCGTCCTTCGCTTCCTCGAAGAGCGAGCCGGAAAGTACGAGACGCTGGAGTTGACCGTCGTCGGGCGAAAAGGGCGTGAATTCCTTCGTCATCGAAAGATCGACATCGACACCTTCGAGGAGCGAGCCTGGAAGGAGCCCAACGTCTTGTTCTCTCAGCGCATCGCCAAGGACCTCTGTGAGCGTTTCGCTGACGGAGGCTTGGACGAGGTGTTCGTGCTCTACACGCGTTTCAAGAGCGCGATTGCCCAGGAGGTCGTGCTCGATCGAGTGCTGCCGCTGCGGCTCCCCGAACACGACGGGCAGGAAGTGCCCAACTTGGTCGAGTACCTTTACGAGCCCTCGGCCTCTTTGTTGTTCGATGAGCTCCTCCCCAAGTCTGTCGTCATTCACGTGCAACGCGCCATGCTCGAGAGCCTGGCCAGTGAGTATGGGGCACGGATGACGGCGATGGACAGCGCGACGACCAACGCCGGCGAGATGATCGAGAGCCTGACGCTCCAATACAACCGCGCTCGCCAAGCGGCGATCACGAAGGAGCTCATCGAGATCATCAGCGGCGCGGACGCGCTGTAGTCCAAGAATTTTCTAGAAATCGAGCGAAAGAGTTTCGCAAGTCATGAGGCGAGGGAGAGCCCGCCTCGATGGAGGTTCCTGAATGAAAATCGCATCGACCAAGACCAACGGCGACGAAGTACTGGGGACGGTACTGCAGGTCATGGGACCGGTCGTCGACGTCGCGTTCGAGGGTGAGCTGCCAGAGATCTTCACGGCTCTGCGCATCACCAACCCCGCGATCGACGATCGCGAGTGGAATCTGGTAGTCGAGGTGGCGCAGCACCTCGGCGAGCACGTCATGCGGACCATCGCGATGGACACGACGGACGGACTCACGCGCGGCATGAAGGTCAAGAGCATGGGTGAAATGATCACCGTGCCCGTTGGTCCCGGCGTGCTCGGCCGAATCATCAACGTGATTGGTGAGCCCGTGGATGAGCAAGGCCCGGTGGAGTGCACCGAGCGCTGGCCCATCCACCGTCACCCGCCAACTTTCGAAGAGCAATCGGTGAGCGTCGAGACCTTCGAGACGGGGATCAAGGTCGTGGATCTGCTCGCGCCTTATGCCAGAGGCGGCAAGATCGGCCTCTTCGGTGGAGCGGGTGTCGGCAAGACCGTTCTGATCATGGAGTTGATCAACAACGTCGCCCTGAAACACGGTGGTTACTCGGTCTTCGCTGGTGTAGGCGAGCGCACCCGAGAGGGAAATGACCTCTACTGGGAAATGATCGAGTCGGAGGTTATCAAGGTCGGCAAGAAGCGAGGCGAGTCCAAAGCCGCGCTGGTGTACGGCCAGATGAACGAGCCGCCTGGAGCGCGCGCCCGCGTTGGTCTCTCGGGGCTGACCGTAGCCGAGTACTTCCGTGACGAGATGGGCCAAGACGTGTTGCTCTTCATCGACAATATCTTCCGCTTCACGCAAGCCGGCGCGGAGGTGTCCGCCTTGCTCGGCCGCATTCCCTCTGCTGTAGGCTACCAGCCAACACTGTCGACGGAGATGGGCGAGCTTCAGGAACGCATCACGTCGACGAAGAAGGGCTCGATCACGTCGGTGCAGGCGATCTATGTGCCCGCAGACGACCTCACGGACCCTGCGCCAGCGACGACGTTTGCGCACCTTGACGCGACCACGGTTCTCTCGCGGCAGCTCTCCGCGCTGGGGATCTATCCCGCCGTAGATCCGTTGGACTCGACCTCTAAGCTGCTCGATCCCAACGTCATCGGGGAAGAGCACTACGAGGTCGCGCGCGCCGTGCAAGAGACCTTGCAGCGCTACAAAGAGCTGCAGGACATCATCGCGATTTTGGGTATGGACGAGCTGAGCGAGGGGGACCGGCTGGTGGTCGACCGAGCTCGCAAGATCTCCAAGTTCCTGAGCCAGCCTTTCCACGTCGCCGAAGCGTTTACAGGGATGAAGGGCGTCTATGTCGAGCTCAAGGACACGATTCGCAGCTTCAAGGCGGTGATCAACGGCGAGTACGACGACCTTCCCGAAGCGGCCTTCTACATGGTCGGCACCATCGACGACGTGATCAAGAAGGCCGAGAAGCTGCTGGCGGAGGTTTAATCCAATGGCCGAAACCTTGACACTCGAGTTGGTGACCCCGGAACGCCTGGTTCTGGCGAGAGAAGTAGAGAGTGTGGTCGTTCCTGGGGGTCTCGGTGAATTCGAGGTCCTGCCGGGTCACCTTCCGATGTTGGCCACGATGAAGGTGGGCGAGTTGGTGGCAAAGACCGCGGACGGCGAAGAGGCCTTTGCGGTCGGTGCTGGCTTCGTCGAGGTCCTTTCGCACCACGTCACGGTGCTCGCAGACACCGCCGAAGGCGCATCCGAGATCGACATCGAGCGCGCCAAAGAGGCCGCCACTCGCGCACGCGATAGGCTCGCCAATCTGGGGCACGAGAGCCAAGAGCAAACGTTCGTGTTTCAGAGCGCACTGGAGCGCGCACAGTCTCGAATCGAGGTTGTCGAGCACCGGAAAGAGCGCAAGAAGTAGGCACAGCCCGCAGGATCGCATTGGAGAGAGGGCATCGGGTGAATAACCCTTTGCCCTCTCTTGGTGCACGGCATTCGAAATTGCGCGCACTGCTGCCGACGTGATAGCTTGTACGAGCCTCGTGGGGCATGTCGCCCCGTGCGCGACGGCACGAGTGCGCGGTGAGCCCCTGCCAACAAGTGGGCAACAGGAGGAGTTCTATGGAGTCTCGACCAAATCTTGGCGTCAACATGCATCAATTGCTCAAGTTGATGGTCGAGAAAGGCTCGAGCGACCTGCACCTGACCGTGGGGTCTCCACCTCAGGTTCGCGTGGATGGTTCGCTGATTCCTCTGAAGATGCCGAAGTTGGGAGGACGGGAGACTCGGGCCTTGTGCTACAGCATCCTGACGGACGCTCAAAAGGCAGTCTTCGAAGAGAGTAACGAGCTCGATCTTTCGTTCGGTATTCGCGGTCTCTCGCGTTTCAGAGCCAACATCTTCCTGCAGAGGGGAGCCGTTGGGGGTGTGTTCCGACTCATCCCGTTCGAGATTCGCACGTTCGATCAGCTCGGATTGCCCCCTTCGGTGCGCCAGATGGCGGAACGCCCGCGCGGGTTGATCCTGATTACGGGTCCGACGGGCTCGGGGAAATCGACGACGCTCGCGGCGATCATCGACCAGATCAACCGCACGCGGCATCAACACATCATCACGATTGAAGATCCCATTGAGTACCTGCACGAGCATCGCAATTGCATCGTCAACCAAAGAGAGGTCGGTGCTGACACCGCCAGCTTCAAGTTGGCGTTACGCTATATCCTGCGGCAGGATCCCGACGTCGTGCTGCTGGGCGAGATGCGAGACTTGGAAACCATCGAGGCCGCACTGACCGTTGCGGAGACCGGCCACCTAGTGTTCGCGACCTTGCACACCAACAGCTGCGCGCAGACGATCAACCGCGTCGTGGACGTCTTTCCGCCACACCAGCAAGACCAGGTACGAGCGCAGATGTCGTTCGTGCTCGAGGGTGTCGTCTGTCAGCAACTTGTGCCAGCGGCCAGCGGTCAAGGTCGTTGTATGGCGATGGAGGTGTTGGTCCCGACCCCCGCCATTCGCAACCTGATTCGAGAAGACAAGGTCCATCAGATCTACAGCCAAATGCAGGTGGGTCAGAAACAATATGGAATGATGACGTTGAATCAGTCTCTGTTAGGCTTGTACCTGAAGCGTCTCATCACGCTGGACGAAGCCTTGATGCGATGCAGCGATGTTCAGGAGTTCAGGAACATGCTCAACTCCGCCGGTGTAGCCACCAACACTGGGCGACAAGGACGATGAAGCGGATGTCAAAGCGCAATGATATGGCGGGGAGGAGCTAATGCCAGTCTTCGCATGGGAAGGTCGAACACCGAACGGTGACGTCAAAAAGGGAGAGATCGAGGCGGAGACTCGGGAGGACGTTGAACGACGCCTCGAGGCTCAGCGCATCTCGGTCTCGAAGATCAAGAAGAAGCCCAAAGAAATCGTGCTCAAGATGCCGGGCTCCTCCGGTGTCGGTTTGGCTGAGATCGTCATCTTCACTCGCCAGCTCGCCACGATGATCGACGCGGGCCTGCCGATCGTCCAGTCGTTGGACCTCCTCTCGAACCAAGAACCGAACCCACACTTCAAGGCTTGCCTCAAAGACGTCAAAATGTCTGTCGAGACGGGCAGCACGTTTGCCGATTCTTTGCGAAAGCACCCGAAAATCTTCGATGATCTGTTCGTGAACTTGGTGGCCGCTGGCGAGCTGGGAGGTGTGCTCGATTCGATCCTGAACCGTTTGGCGACCCACATCGAGAAGGCCGTAAAGCTGCGCCGGAAAGTCAAAGGCGCGATGACCTATCCCCTCGCAGTCCTCGCCATCGCCATCATTGTCGTCGGTGTGTTGTTGGTGAAGGTCATCCCAACCTTCGAGGAGATGTTCAAGAACTTCGGGAATGCGGCGCTGCCTGGCCCAACCCAAGTCGTCGTCGATATTTCCCACTTCATGATCGACAACATCCTCATGATTTTCGCCCTCGTCGTCGCGATTCCGTTACTGTTTGGGTGGGCGATGAAGCAAAGAGAGTTCAAGAAGAAGTTCGACCGAATTGTCCTCAAGCTCCCCATCTTTGGCCCCGTGCTCCGAAAAGCGGCAGTGGCACGTTTCACCCGCACCTTAGGGACGATGATGACCTCCGGCGTGCCGATCCTCGACGCCTTGGACATCGTCGGAAAGGCCTCGGGCAACATCGTGATTGAGGAGGCCATCAACTACGTTCGCTCCCGAATCTCTGAGGGAACAACGCTCGCTGACCCGCTGCTGGAGACAAAAGTGTTTCCCGAGATGGTCGTGCAAATGATCTCCGTTGGCGAAGCGACCGGTGCCATGGATATCATGCTCAACAAGATCGCTGACTTCTACGAGGAAGAGGTAGACGTCGCAGTGGAAGGCCTCACCCAACTGATGGAACCCATCATGATGGTGGGCATCGGCGGTATCGTTGGTGGCATCCTCATCGCCATGTACCTGCCAATCTTCAGCCTTGCCGACACGATCAAGGGTGGAAAGTAGTCGACGATGAATGTCGACCTCCTTTCGCTGCGTGAGAAGCTCAAGTTCCTGATCGCCGCACGCTGCCTGATGGTGACGTTGCTCCTTGGCAGCGCCGTCCTCATCAACATCAACAACGTCGATTCGTTCGATCACCCGTCCTATCGTGGTTTGTCGTTCGTGATCATCTCGACCTACGCGGTCACGATGATTTTCGCCGTCTTGTTGTCTCGCACCAAACGTCTCGTCGCACTGACCTACTTCAATTTCGCTTTCGATGCTCTGACGGCGACCATCCTTGTCTTGCTGACCGGAAGGTTCGACAGCCCCTTCACCTATCTATTCGTAATCGTCGCCATGATTGGGGGGGTGATTCTCGAGCGGCGTGGCGGCGTAGCGGCGGCGCTGATGGGAAGCGTGGGGGTCGCCACGGTCTTGCTCTTCGATCAGAAGCTCTTGACGGTCTCATGGGTCCTGCCGACCACGGGATTTCATTCATCGCCCTATTTCCAGGCGGCCATCCTTGTTCTCGCGACCTCTGGGGTTGGCATTCTCAGTGGAGTCCTAACCAGTCGCTTGCGTCTCGCTGCTGTCGACCTCGCCGAGAGCGAGCGCGGCATGGCGGCGCTGAAAACCCTCCACGAGCGGATCGTCAACAGTCTCTCATCGGGCTTGATGACCCTCGACACGAATGGGGTGATCACCTACGCCAATCCAGCCTCGAGCGAGATCCTCAGGCAGAATTCCGCTCTGGTTGGGGCGGATTTCGAAGACCTGCAACTCTGTCGGCCCTCTCCCCACTTCATTGGACGTTGGGAATGTGACCTGACACCAATCGGAGAAGACCTGAGAGTTCTTGGCCTCTCCACCGCTCCGTTGCACGGCCCGAAAGGAACTGTCCTAGGTGACATCGTCATGTTCCAGGATCTGAGCTCGATTCGAAACATCGAACGGCAGCTTGCGCAACGAGACCGCCTCGTGACTGTCGGTCGTTTTGCGGCCAGCATCGCTCACGAGATTCGAAACCCACTGGCGTCGATTTCTGGTGCGGTCGAGATGCTATCGGCTGTGCAAGGCAGCGAAGAGGACACTGCGCTTTCGAATATCGTTCTCACAGAGATCACTCGTCTCAATAGCTTGGTGCAGGCGATTCTGAGCTATGCGGGCCCAAGGAATCTGGTGCGCACGCGATTCAACCTGATCGAGTGGGTCCGTGACACGGCGTTACTATTCGGCAACGACGACAACTACGACATCGACCACGACCTGTTGCTGCCAAGTCATGCGATCATTTTCGTAGGCGACCCTGATGGGATCCGACAAGTCCTCCTGAACGTCTGGCAAAACGCCGCGCAGGCTTGTATCGGGGAGCGCTGCAGAATCCAGACCCGAGTGAGCCAGACGCAGGACATGACCCACATCGTCATCTCTGATGATGGTCCGGGGATTTCTGCGGAGCATCGTGCGTCGCTGTTCGAGCCGTTCTATACAACCAAGCCCTCCGGCACTGGCCTCGGGCTAGCAACCGCGTACCAAATTGCTTTGGAGAACCGAGGCAACTTGCGGTTGCTCGATTCGCAGGAAGCCGGCTATGGAGGGGCCTGTTTCGAGTTGGTCCTTCCCGCCTCGGCGAGTGGCCAGCATCAACGTCTCGAGCTGTCCTAAGGGTCTCCAATGAACGCAGAACCGCAGAAGCCCCGATTGCTGCTGGTCGACGATGAAGCGAGCCTACGGGAAATGACGCGAATCCTCTTAGGGCGAGAGGGTTTTGACGTGGTGACTGCGGCCAGTGGTGAGGAAGCGCTCGTCAAGCTGGAGGGCGAAGGGACCTTCGACCTAATCCTAACTGACCTGCGTATGACTGGGTTGACGGGCTTGGACGTCCTGTCGGCGGCAAAGCGCCGCGACCCGAGCACGCAGGTCATCATGATGACTGCGTACGCCAGCTCGGAAACCGCCGTGGCGGCAATGAAGAGCGGGGCGTACGACTACATTGAGAAGCCGTTCAAACGCGAGGCCTTAGTCGTCCTACTGCTCAAAGCCCTCGAAAAGCGGCAGCTCATGCAAGAGAACTTCATTCTCAAGCGAGAGGCAGCGAGCCGTACAAGCTTCGGCAGAATGGTGGGCAAGAGCCCAAAGATGAAGGGGCTCTTCAGCTTGTTGGAGCGGGTCGCTGGAGCACGTACGACGATACTCATCCAAGGTGAGTCGGGCACCGGCAAGGAGCTGGTCGCTCGGGCGATCCACGAGAACTCCCCGCGTGCGGATCGTCCCTTCATCGCGGTGAATTGCGGTGCGATCCCGGAACAGCTGCTCGAGGGTGAGTTTTTCGGGCACATGAAAGGGGCGTTTACAGGTGCCCATCGGGACAGAGTCGGGCTCTTCATGGCCGCCGACGGTGGAACGATCTTCCTCGACGAGGTGGGTGAGCTGCCGCTCCAAATGCAGGTGAAGCTCCTGAGGGTTTTGCAAGAGCGAAAGATACAACCGGTTGGCAGTGTGGTTGAAACGGTTGTGGACGTGCGCGTCGTGGCGGCGACCAATAAGGACCTCTTCGAAGAGGTACAAACCAAAAGGTTTCGTGAGGACCTCTACTATCGCCTCAACGTCATACAGCTCGAGGTGCCTCCGTTGCGGGAGCGGTCTGAAGATATCCCCCTGTTGATCCAGCATTTCTTGGGGAGGTTTTCGCAGGAACAGGACAAGCGAATCGAGGGGGTTAGCCCCCGAGCGATGGAAGTGCTGTTGAACTACTCATACCCTGGCAATGTCAGAGAACTCGAGAATATTATTGAGAGAGCGGTGACCCTGGAGTTGGACACCCTGATCTCGACAGAGGTGCTTCCCACCCCTATGATGAGAAAGGAACAGTTCCTGCGGTTGGCCTCCGACCTCGAATTGCCTGAAGAGGGACTCGAGCTCGAGCAAATGGTCGAGAATCTGGAACGCTCGTTGCTGCTCCAGGCCATCGAACGAAGCCAAGGGAATCGCACGGAGGCCGCAAAACTGTTGGGCATTTCCTTTCGTTCGATTCGCTATAGACTAGACAAGTACGGCATCTCAGCTGATGAAAGCTGAAACGGGAACAACCATGTACAAGTGCAGCAGACGCTCCTTCGGTTTCACGCTCATCGAGCTGATGATTGTGGTTGCGATTATTGGAATCCTCGCCGCTGTGGCGGTGGCGGGCTACAGCGCTTACATCGTCGATGCGCGTATCGGCGACGCTCAGACAATGATGGCGGAGATTCGGTCAAAGGAAGAGGCTTATTTCCAGAGTTGGGGTGCCTACAAGAGCACTGCGAACTTCAACCCCGCCACGCTGCCAGGCAACTCGACTGTGCAGTGGGATCGGACTGACGCTGACTGGCAGCTCTTGAACGTCGCGCCGTCTGGACCTCAGTTCTGGCAGTTCCAGGTGACCGCTTTTGCCCCAGACGACGGTGCGGCCAACGCTGCCCTCGTTGCGCGCCAAGTGGATACCAGCCGAGCCTGCTTCATTATCGAAGCGCGGAGCGACATGGATGGGACCCCAGCGGACTTCACGCAGTTGATCTCGGACAGTCAGAACCCGACGGTTGTCGTCCTGAACCGTGGATTCTAAGACCCTGTCGGCCGGGCTGTGTGGTGAGGCCGCAGCGGCTTTGGTTCTGCAGACATGCAGACTCAGCACTATGACTCAACTAGGAGGGGGTTCCGCTGTTCTCGAGCAGACGCTCCAACAACTGACGCCGTTTCCAGCGTCGGCGAGTGCTGATCGAGTGTCAACGACTTCATCCCTGGTGTCGTGAGGAACCCAGCGGCCAGTTAGAGTCCCCACGCGCTTTTTAGCGCCACATACTCGGCCGAGATCTTCGCGATCATTCCGTCCTTGCGGGTAATCGTCGCTTCTCGGTCGGCCAGTTTTGCCTTCAACGCGGCGACCTCGGCCTGCGGCTCCTTCTCGCGACTCGAACGTTTCTCCCTGTCGAACGCTTGTGGGGCGTTCTCGAAGAGTTGCTTCTGCCAGTAGCAGAAGAGTTCGGTTGCACGTTCGCTGCCTCGCAGACGTCGGACACCGGCTTCTTGTCGAGGTGGTGGGGGTTCTATGGATCTTTCGCTTCGTTACACTTCGGCTCCCACCTTGTTGTGCCGCAAACACTGACCGAGAGCAATTCCTCCGAATACACACCCAGAATTGGCCGTAGTTGGCGATGTCGGTACTGTCTCGTGGGGCTGGCCATCGCCTTGACAATGAAGAGGTGGGCAGCTCCCTACTGACAATTATTGTCAGGTGCCTGCCGCACAACGGCAGCGCAGGAGGCTCAAGGAGCCACACCGCTCAGCGAAAAGCAGGTGAATCCTTGCCCTTTGACCCTGGCACGCTTCTCGCAAAAGAATCCCTGCACGAGTGAAATTCTCGCACCCGAACCGGCTTTACAGCCCACAAAAGGAGAGCATTCAATGCTGAAACGACTCAAGAACAGGTCTGGATTTACTTTGATCGAGCTGATGATCGTCGTCGCGATTATCGGAATTCTCGCGGCCGTAGCAGTCCCGGCATTTTTGAAGTACATTCGGGACTCCAAGACTGCCGAAGCTGAGGAGAATCTCAAGGCGATGGGTGAGGGGGCCCTTGCTTACTATCAGGAAGAACATCCTGACACGACCGGTCTGTCGGTTCTCACTCGTCAATATCCGCCCGATGACGGCTCCACGGATGCTTTTAGTGGTGGCGGTGACAAGATCAGCCTGAAGGCCTTCGATTGGAAGGCGGTGCCTTGGAGTGACCTCCGCTTCAGCATCTCCAAGCCCAGTTACTATCAATATGTCTACACTGGCGGCACGAACACCTTCACTGCTGACGCCTATGCAGCCCTCGATGGCAATAGTGCGGCGGACTCACACTTCCAGATCAACGGTTCCGCCAGCACTGACAACGACCCCTTCCTGAGCGCGATCATCACCATCCTCTAATCGAGATTCCTCGCAAAGCAAAGAAGGGCCTTTAGGGCCCTTCTTTGCTTTATTCTGCCGGAGCGGTACAGTTTCCTTCGACGAGCAAGGTTGGCGGTGCCTTCTTCTAAACGCTCAAATGCGTGCAATCCCTTTGAGCACTGCCACGCCGGGACTATGACCATGCACAGAACCACGAGCCACCAAGGGTTCACACTTATCGAGCTCATGATTGTCGTAGCGATCATCGCGATCATGGCAGCGGTGGCCATCCCGGTCTACCTTGAATACATTCGCGACGCCAAAAAGACCGAAGCGGATGAGAACCTACGAGCGATGGGCGATGGGGCGATGGCTTACTACTATTCTGAGGTGGTCTCTGCCGACGGTTTGACGGTGACTTCCAAGGATTATCCAACGGTGACGACAGGCGACGAGGAATGTACTCTTGGTGCAGATCCAAACGGGTACAAGGTCGACCCGCAGTTGACGCCTTGGGGCAACTGGATCTGGCAGGATCTCAAGTTCAGCATCGTGCGACCGCATTATTTCCGCTATTGCTACGTGAATGGGACGTCGCCGCAGTCGTTTGTGGTTCGTGCCGAGGCCGCACTGGACGGTGCCGGCCCTGTTGACACACAGTTCTGCCTCCAGGGGTACACGGCGGCCTCAGGCGATCCATTCGTCAGCGTCCCGCTTGAACTCGATGTCTCATTGAGCTGCGGTGGCCCCTAGCCCAGAAGCTAGCACCATGTACGTTCCCTCACGGCCCGTGTGAGATCGAGCGATGGCAGACTCTACCCACTCCCCGATTCGCGGCACTTTGCTCTTCGCAAGTGTGGTGTTGCTCTTTCTGAGCTCCATCAACAGCGCTCTTGATGCACGGCGAGTGCATCTGACAGTCGAGCAATCGCAAGTGAGCGTGTTGCCCGATGAGGAAGTGCTCGAGGCGCTTAGTCTCGGGTACAAGACATTCTGGGCCGACGTGATCTGGATTCGGGCCCTACAGTACCGTGAGAAAGGCAATAGCCGACGGCTCGTGCCACGCTTTGCTGATGCCATCTTGCACCTCGACCCTGCCTTCAAGGCAGCCTATCGATGGGCTGGCACTACGCTGGTCTTCGCGAATGGCATTAGCCAAGAGGGGGTCACCAAGGCGAACGAGTATCTCGAACGTGGGATGCAGCAGTTCCCAGAGGATCCGTACTATCCCTACACCGTCGGGACGAACTGGGCGCTCTTCTACCCCGCAAAAGACAAGCGGGAGAAGACCGAGATGAAAGAGAGAGGGATCAAGTATTTGCAAATTGCAATGCAGATGCGTGGCGCCCCGGAAAATATACCCATGTTGATCGCTGGGCTCATGGACAAATCCAACCCTGGCGCGAAGCTCGACTTTCTCGAGCAGGCCTACGTCTCCGAGTCGGACCCCGAGGTCAAACGCTCCATCGAGCGCCGCATCGCTGGTCTCGGAGACATCGACCATGAGCGAGCGTTCGAGCGGTCGAAGAGACAGCGTAGTCGGTGGGTTCAGGCCAACTACCCCTTTGTACTGCCAGGTCTTGCCTACCAGTTCGGGCCCCGAGCCTCGTTTTTCCGATAGTCGACGCCCTTTGCCGCTGGGCGCACAGCATTGTGGACGCTCCCGTCGTGATTGGGCTGGTTTCATCAGTGGACATTCCCTTGACCCTCGAGGTGGGACTGGTGCTCGCGGTCCTGTCGAGCCGCGTCATCGTGGGGTGCCTATTCGTCCCACTGTTCGGCCTCGACGTGACGTCTCGGGGCGTCGTCGGTATCGTTCTGGCCAGCGCGTTGTCTTCACTCATTTCGGCGCAGGCAGTGGGCCTGTTGTCATTGGGGAGCGGGGCGCTCGTTGCCCTTGTGCTTCGGGAAGTGTTGCTCGGCGCAGCGCTTGGGCTCTCGATTCGCGTCGTACTTGCAGTAGCGGGGGTCGCCGGCGGTATGGTGGATGGCGCGATTCCAGGTTGGAGGGTGAGTGGCTTTGCCTCGACGAACCCGACTGGACCGACGTCGGTGCTCTATGTCTCGACGTTCATGGTCGTGCTGGTGGCGCTCGACGCCCACGTCTTTATTTTCGAACAGCTCGCCCATTCCTATGGGTGGATGCCCATCAGTCCGGATGTGCCTGCTCGACTTGGACACCTCATCGACGGTCCCTCAATGATATTCGGCGTGGCGCTTTCGGTGAGTGTCCCAATCTTGCTGGTTGGGAGCCTCGTCGAAATCACGTTTGCGATGGCCAGCCGCTTTTCGCGAGGGGTAGCTGGAGAGAATCTGATCCGAGGTTGGGTCATCATGGTCTTTGTCCTGGTGACCCTCTTCGAGGTGATTCGCCTCCTTGCAGCGTGGTTCTTCGAGACTTCTGCTGGGCCGCTGATTTAGTCCCTCACTCCTCTAGGTGACGTTGAGCCAGTGCGAGTGCAATGATGCGCTTCACCTCTTTGAGCTTGTGCAAGTCGTCGAACGCTTCGTCCTCGAGCTCGTCGACGTAGCTTGGGTCTAACTCGAGTGCTCGCGTGATGGCGCTGGTCGCCGCACCATACTTGTGCTGACTCGCTAGGGTCCGACCGAGGGCGAAGTGCACGTCGGCCTCGTCGGGCGCCAGGGAGCAGGCGTGCTGTAGGTCGACCAGTGCGCGCTCGAGCAACCCTTTGTGGTGCAGCGCGAGCCCTCGGTTGAGGGTGGCCCTGACGCAGCCACCATCGAGGTTCAATGCTCGATCGAAGTACAGGATCGACTGGTCGAGTTCATCTCGTTCCAAGGCGATGCACCCCAGATTTAGATAGACTTCCGCGATCCCCCCATCGAGCTTGCGGGCGAAAGAGTAGTCTCGGTGGGCGCGCGTCAAGTCTCCCAGCTCGTAGAAGGCATTCCCTCTGTGAATCCAGTGCTTGGGATTGGCTCTGTCCAGTAGGCAACACGTCGAAAAGTCCGCGAGTGCCCCGACATAGTCCTCGTTCCTCAGTAGCAACTCGCCTTTGAGGGTGAGTGCGTCGATGGAGCGGTGGTCTTTTTCGTAGCCGTTCTCCAGAACCTCGAGGGCGAGGGACTCCATCTGCTCCTCGACGAGGAGGGTGGCATATCCCACGACCACGTCACTTGGCGCGTCCAGTTCGGTGGCCCTCTTGTACGCCGTCAGCGCCTGTTCAACATTTCCCAGTCGATGACAGTGCCGTGCCTTCGCTGCCCAGATCTGTGGTTCATCCATTGCCAGCGAGAATGCCCGTTCGAACTCGGCCTTTGCACGGCTGTCATCACCGAGGAGGGAATAGCACTCTCCCCTTCCTGTGTAGGCTAGAGCGCAAGTGGGATCACGAGAGAGCAGGTCATCAAGAAGCCCGAGTGCTGCCTGGAAACTTCGTTGTTCAACGAGTGTTCTCGCTCGGAGGATTTCTTTATTTTCTCCGTAATGGTGTGAATCCACACTCACCATTCTCTCACACACCGAATCGCAGGTTGGCTCACGCAAAGTGGGAATGTGATTCTGAGATTTTACCACTCTTTCTCTCATCCATTTCTCACCAACAACAGAACACAACAAGTGCAAATGATGAGTACATGAAGAGAGCAAGGAGGGCTCACTCTCTATTGCCATCCTAATGAGAGAACTTGCACTCTCGTGATTTCCGCATTGATCTTCGAGTCGCGCCGACACGATGAGTATTAGTGGGTGTTCTGGGGTCTGCTCTCGGGCGGCTTCCAAGTCATGGAGAAAGTCGAATGCGAGTCCTTGGTTTCTTGCCTTCGCCACCCCCCAAAAAAGCCTCGGTAGACCCCACTGGGGAAACAAACCCAACACCGCCCCTAAATCTTCGATGGCATCGATGTATCGCTGTTGCACAAACGCCGCGAAGCCTCGAAAAGCAATGGCCTCTGGGTTGCCAGGGTCCTGGCAGAGGACGACCTCGAGGTGTTCTTCACCAAGCCCAGCCTCACCAGACTCAATGAGCATCTCCGCCGCTCGCTGGTTGGCTTCGAGATTTTCGGGGTCGATGGCCAGTATCGTCGCTTGACAACGGAGCGCCGCGTTCCAACTCCCTTGTTGAGAGTGCACGGCCGCCAACCCAGCCCAGGCCTCGACGCAAGCATGCTCGACGGCGATGGCTTGCTGATAGCAATGCTTGGCCTCATCGAGCCGGCCGAGCTCAGTCATTACGTGCCCGGCGTTGAATCGCGAGTGCACCTGGTTGGGGGCAAGCGCCGAAGCTCTCATGAAGTCGTCCAATGCCCTCTCGGCCTGCCCCAAGTCGCTGTAGACCGTTCCTCGGTTGATAAGGAGCGTCGCGTCGTTGCGCATCAAGGAAGCCGCGCGGTCCAAGTCGGCGAGCGCCCGCCTCGGGTCGCCGAGCTCCCTGAAGCACAGCCCTCTCCACTTGTAGGCCTCGAAGTTCGAGGGGTCGGCTTTCAGGCTCTCGTCGAAATACCCCATGGACCGATCGACACGTCCATCTCGAAGGGCGAGAAAGCCGCGATAGCACAGGACCCTGCTGTGATTGCGCTCGAGCACTTCGGCCATCTTCAAGTAGCGACGGGCTGATGTGTCGTTCCCCAACATCAAGTGGCACAACACGATCTCTACGAGCAACGCGGTGTCTCGTACCCCTCTCTCGTACACGGCGCCCAATATTTCCAGTGCCAACGCCGGCTCGCCTTTGGCGATCCACTCAATGGCGCGCTGCACCTCTGCTGTTTCAGTTCGTTCCTCCATGCTCCTCACTCATCGACCCAATTGCAGGCCGCTTGTCTGCAGACATCCCCAGCTCACGTGGCTGAGCACGAACAGGTCGTGCGGTCCTGTGCTGGCCGTTGACCGATCCCCAGAGTCTTTCGCGGACCGCACACCGCTAGACGATCAAGTCCGCTTGATTGATTGCTGTGCGAGAACATCTGTCCATCGACTGTGGCCACTGATTTTCGCTCGCCGGTCGACAACAAGTCGAATCCCGTCGTTCGCTGCTGAGCAGAGACATCGTTTCGCTCGAGTTGTTGCGCGCTTCCTGCGCGCAACCCTACGGGTTTACACGACTCTTCGTCATCCCGGGCTCCGAACTCTATGTGGTTGGCCTCTGAGCGAAAGACCCTTGTCTCTGCAAATGGCCGCCAACTGCATCGGTTCTGCGTTGCCTTCGAGGCGAAATTCGAGCGTTTTGGGGGCAAAGTGGGCGATGCGAAATCCCCATTCCAAGTTTCTACACAGGTCACGGAGGGACGTCCCTTTGTGCTTAGCTTCTTTTCGGATCCGCCTGGTTGGCCGCCAAGCGCGCACACATCGCTCCGTGCGCCATCGGCATTGCCTTCGCGCTGCTCTGTCTTGGCTCTTATCGGGGAATTGGTCAGCTGAACGCAGGGACTTGGCGCCTCAAGAGCTTTCATTTTGTCTTTTCGGTGTGGTGGGTTACGCCGCAAACGTCCTCGTCAGTAAGCTCCCGCCAAGGTGTCGTGTAAACCCGAAGAGTTGCGCGCGACAACTTGCCTAGCCTTGCTCGAACGGTCTCGAGGGCTTGGCTATTCGACGATTCCAATGCGACGGGTTACGCACGTCGCCGCGGGTCGCGGAACCGCCGCGATTGCCGACGCAGGCCTGTCCGCTCGCTCGCTTCGGGCGAGTAGGGCCCCAAATGCGAACAAAACCCGCTCGAGAGCTGGGGCACACCAAGCGCCTCGGCTCGAGTTCGCGATGTCACGACTCGAGCCATGAGTTCGCACGCCGAAAGCTCAGCGTAGCCAAGAGACCCAATCAAACGGAAAGCTTGGCAGGCTG
>Ga0210044_10000886_pt1 | contig 45662 bp, 36 predicted proteins | sample CryGey13umfilter_2_FD_183959 | JGI IMG/M metagenome (GOLD analysis project Ga0210044, IMG submission 183959) | Groundwater microbial communities from aquifer in Utah, USA - Crystal Geyser 4/9/14 3 um filter (SPAdes) (version 2) | ecosystem: Environmental > Aquatic > Deep subsurface >... | reverse complement strand
AGCTGTTTGGGTAAAGGACAAAGAAGGAAGAAAAATATTTGTAAACAAGGCTGAGGTAGAACTTTCAGGCAAAAATTCTGAAGATGAAATTATTGGCAAAACTGATTTTGAATTATACAATGAGTCTGACGCTTTAAGATCTTCAGAAAAGGACAAATTTGTAGTTGAGAAAGGTGAACCGCTTCTGAATATTGAAGGTAAAATTACAAAACAGGATGGCAATGAAATTTATCTGCTATGCGCTAAAGTCCCATTAAGAAACAGTAAAAATGAAATTATTGGAATCGTTGGTGTAAGCAATGATATAACAGAAAGAAAATTAAATGAACTCCGAAATGTCGAAAAACAACAAAGAATTGAACTGCAACAAAAAATTTTGTTAGAAACCGCAACATCAGATTTTATTCAAAGCGGTGATATTGAGAATTTATCAAAAGGAATTACAGAAAAGAGCAGTAAAGCATTTGATATTGAACGGGTTTCCGTCTGGACTTTCACTAAAGATGAAAAATTTCTTGAATGTGTGGACTTGTTTGAAAAATCAAAAAACCTTCACTCAGCCGGATACTTGATGGATGAGAATCAATTTAAAAATGAATTTGAGGCTCTTAAATCAAGCAAGTATGTTGATGCAAACGATCCTTTGACAGATCCAAGAACTTTGGGTTATCGGTCTAATTATTTAATTCCTTTGAATATTACTTCTATGCTCGATGGCGTCATTAATTATTCGGGTAAAAATTATGGAACTCTTTGCCTTGAACATGTAAACAAGCAACACACTTGGACAGATGATGAAATAAATTTTGTAAGTCAGCTTGCTGATCAGGTTGCTATTTGTCTCGCAAATAAAGATCGGAAACTTGCCGAAGAAAAATTGGCACAAACAAATACTTTGCTAAGGTTGATGAGTGATACAATGCCAGATATGATTTGGGCAAAAGATTTGGAAGGTCATTATCTTTTTGCAAATAAAGCGATTTGTGAAAAACTTCTTAATGCAAAGGATGTAGATGAACCAATCGCAAAGACAGATTTATTCTTTGCAGAAAGAGAACGGAACGCTCATCCTGAAAATCCACAATGGCATACCTTCGGTGAATTATGTTTTGATTCTGATAAAGTAACGCTAAAGGAAATGAAGCCAATGCAGTTCGATGAATTTGGAAATGTGAAAGGAAAGTTTCTTTATCTGGATGCTCATAAAGCTCCTTTATTTGACAATTATGGTAAACTGATTGGTGTTGTCGGTTCTGCAAGAGATATAACAGAGCAAAAAAGATTATATGAACTGCTGAAAGAACATGAGGAAATGTTGCGTTTAATTATTAATTCAAGTCAGGATATAATCTGCCTGAAAGATGGAGATGGAAAATGGTTAATGGCAAATGATGCAGATTTAGAATTATTTCAATTGCAAAATGTTAATTATACTGGAAAAACAGATGCTGAACTTGCAGAATACACAAATGAAATTTACAGGAATGCTTTTTTGGCATGTATGGAAACGGATAATAAATGTTGGCTTGCACAAAAACCAGTAAAGGGTATAGAAATAATACCATTAATAGATGGCTCAGAAAAATTTTATGATATTATAAAAATTCCAATATTTTATCCTGATGGCAGAAGAAAAGGATTGCTTGTAAACGGAAGAGACATCACTGAATTAATTAACAAACAAAGAGAATTAATAAAGCTACAACGTGCGGTTGAACAAGTTCCTGTAAGCATTGTAATTACAGATATAGATGGAAATATTCAATACGTTAATCCAAAGTTTACAGAAGTCACTGGTTATACATTTGAAGAAGTTATTGGAAAAAATCCTAAGGTATTAAAATCAGAAAGAACTGATCCATCAATTTATGCTGAATTATGGAATACAATTCTTTCCGGGGAGAGTTGGCATGGAGAGTTCATTAACAAAAAGAAAAACGGAGAAATTTATTATGAAGAAGCAATTATTACATCTATAAGGAATGGAGAAGGAATTATTACCAATTTCGTTGCTGTGAAAGAAGATATAACTGAAAAGAAAAAAACAGCAGACCAATTAATTCAGTCAGAAGAAGAATTTAGAGCGGTTTGGGAGAGTTCAGTTGATGCAATGAGAGTGGTTGATGAAAATGGAATCATTATTAACGTAAACGACGCCTATTGCGAACTCCTTGGCATTACAAAAGATAATTTGCTTGGGAAACCATTTAATGTTTCTTACGTAATAACAGATGAAGACAAATCATTGGAGCGTTACAAGGAAAAATTTAAACAGAGAAATATTCCAAAAAAGTTTGAGAACCAAATCTTTTTGCACAGTAATGATAAAATCTGGGTTGAACTTACAAATTCTTTCATTGAAATTGGAAAAGAGAAACCTTTGCTTCTCACTATTTTCAGAAATATCACTGAACAAAAGAAACTGATAGAAGATATAACTGAAGCACGCAAAAAGGCGGAAGCATCAGACAAGCTGAAATCGGAATTCCTTGCACAGATTTCGCACGAGATCCGTTCACCTTTGAATGTTATTGTAAATTATAATTCATTATTAAAAATTGATTATGATAGTTTAACAGCCGAAGAGAGGACGGATATTTTCAGCGGAATTACAAATTCAAGTCAGAGAATTATCAGAACAATTGATTTGATTCTTAATTCATCCGAGATGCAGCTTGGTTCATACATTCCGATTTTTGCAAAAATCAATGTGTATGAAAAAATTGTTGAAAAGGCTTTTCATGAATTCAGACATTTGGCTGAGTCAAGAAATCTTGTGCTGAAACTTGAGAAATTAACCGATAAAGTCAGTGCAAAATGCGATGAATATTCTTTGTATCAGTCTGTGGTTAATATAATTGACAATGCGATTAAGTACACAAAGAAAGGCAGCATTAAAATAAAACTTCAGCGAAACGAAAAAAAGAAATTGCAAATTGAGATTGCAGATACGGGAATCGGAATGTCGGAGGAATATCTAAGCCGTTTGTTTACACCATTTTCACAGGAGGAAACCGGATATACAAGAAAGTTTGAAGGCACCGGATTAGGTTTGTCTTTAGTGAAAAAATACTGTGATTTAAATAATATTGTAATTGATGTCAAAAGCAAAAAAGGTGAGGGTTCAACATTTACGCTGACATTTGAGAATTCCTGAGTTTAAGTTTTTCTAAGTGGTAAAAAAGAGCACCTCTTAGATTTTATAACTCAGTAAATTATAATTATTGGCGAGCGTTGCGGTGCTTGGCGAACTTTGCGAGGAAAAAAATCCTTCGTGAAACTGGTGTATCCTTTGTGTTCTTTGTGTTTAATTTTCTTTTTATCACAAAGGAACACTAAGACTCAACAGAATTACTATCGGGATTAAATCTGCTCAGTTTTTTTTCATGAGCAATTACTTTTGCTTCAATATAGAAGACAACATTTTCGGCAATATTTGTAGCATGATCTGCAAGTCTTTCGATATGTCGTGTAAGCACAATTAAGTGAGAACAGGGTTCAATCAGTTCCGGATTTTCTTTCATTTTTGCCACAAGAAATTTGAATGACTTCTTGTTTAACTGATCAACAACTTCATCATTTTCAATTACCTGTTTTGCAAGCTGCAAATCATTATGAATGAAAGAATCAATCACATTGCTCAACATCTTTCGTGCATTATTTCCCATTTCGGTAATCTGTGAATCAGCAATCAGATTATGAAAATCCCTTGTCTTTTTAACTCTCTGAGCTATATTTACGGCAATATCTCCGCATCTTTCCAACTGATTATTAATCATCAAAGCAGAAATTACAAACCGCAAGTCAACTGCCACAGGCTGAAAAAGTGCAAGTATATTTTCACACTGAATCTGAATCAGGTTATCGTACGAATCTATTTCCAAATCTTTTCGTTTTATGTTTTCGCAAAGTTCAATCTTTCCGGTTTCCAAAGCTGCAAATGCTTTTCCGGTCTGCTCATCAACAAGAGAAGCCATTTTGATTAAACTTGTTTTTAAGTCTTCAATTTCCTGATTAAAATGTTCCTGCATAATTCCTCCTTAAAATTATCCGAATCTTCCGCGGATATAATCTTCTGTCTGCTTTTTATCGGGCGAAGTAAACATTTTTTTTGTATCGGAATATTCAATCAATTCACCCATGTAAAAAAATGCTGTCGTATCACTAACACGTGCAGCCTGCTGCATATTGTGTGTAACAATAACGATTGTATAATTCTTTTTAAGTTCAAAAATCAAGTCTTCAACTTTTGTAGTTGAAATCGGATCAAGAGCACTTGCCGGTTCATCCATCAATAAAATTTCAGGATTGACTGCCAAAGCTCTTGCAATACATAAACGCTGCTGCTGCCCGCCGGAAAGTGCAAGTCCGTTTTTATTCATATCATCTTTCACTTCTTCCCAAAGTGCGGCACGGATAAGACTTTGTTCAACTATCTCATCGAGTTCATTTTTGTTTTTGATTCCGTTTATTTTAGGACCGTAGGCAACATTTTCGTAAATGGATTTTGGGAAAGGATTTGATTTCTGAAAAATCATTCCGACTTTTTTACGAAGTTCAACAACATCAATATCTTTGCTGTAAATCGGGAGATTATCAATCAATACTTCACCTGAAATTGTTACATCTTTAATCAAATCATTCATCCGGTTTAATGAACGGAGGAATGTCGATTTACCGCAGCCCGAAGGTCCTATCAATGCAGTAACACGCTTCTCAAAAATATCAATATTGATATTATTCAGTGCTTTCTTTTTTCCGTAGAACAGATTAAAATCTTTTACAGATATTTTAGCAGATTCATTCATGAATAAACTTTATGCCTTTAATTTTTTTCTAAACTTATATCTTATAATAATAGCAACAAACGACAGCGAGAAAGTGAGCGCCAAAAGCACAAATGCGGATGCATATTGAATTCCGCGTGTTGCTTCAACATCGGTTGACTGAGTTGCCATTATATAAATGTGATATCCTAAATTCATAAACTGATCAGTAGCCTTCTTTGGCAGATTCGGAAGGAAATAAGCAGCGCCGGTAAATAAAATCGGGGCAACTTCTCCGGCTGCTCTTCCGATTGCAAGTATTGTCCCTGTTAAAATTCCGCCAATGGAATTCGGAATAACTATTTTCCAGATCGTTTGCCACTTAGTTGCACCGAGCGCCAAACTTGCAGATCTTAAATCATCAGGAACATTTTTCAAAGCTTCTTCAACAGAAACAATAACAACGGGAATTGTAAGAAATGCCATTGTCAGACTTGCCCAAAATAAATTTGGTTGTCCCCAGCCTGTGTTGTCATTAAAAAATCTGTCAATTCCTCCGCCAATAAACTGAATGAAAAATCCCAAACCAAACAAGCCAAAAACAATCGATGGAACTCCGGAAAGAGTATTGACCGCAAACCGTATTAACTTTGTAAAAAAAGATTTCTTGCTTGCGTATTCATTCAGATAAATTGCTGTTATTGTTCCAATCGGTACACAAAAAACAGACATAATAAAAACAAGCAAAACCGTTCCGACGATAGCTGGAAAAATTCCGCCTTCTGTCATTCCTTCGCGCGGTGATTCAAGAAGAAAATTTAATGTGAGATAATCTTTGCTGCCGAAATATATTTCTAGGAAAATATAAATGATTGAAACTAAAATCAGCAAAGTTGACAAAGCAGAAACAATTACGATTGATCTGCCAAGAAATTTATTATTCACCGCGAAACCTTTTCATTAACTTTGCACGCACATAAAATTCTGCAATTGCATTTATAATAAAAGTAATTATAAACAATAACGAACCGATGAAAAATAAAACAGAATAATGAGTTTCGCCAAAAACAACTTCTGCCATTTCTGCACCTATTGTAGCCGATAATGTTCTTACAGGTTCAAAAATATTAAACGAAGTGATTGGTGCATTTCCCGTAGCCATCAGCAAAATCATTGTTTCACCGAAAGCACGTCCAAACCCTAAAAGTAATGCAGCAAATATTCCGGGAAATGCTGCAGGCAGAATTACAAAAAATGCGGTTTGCCATTTTGTTGCCCCGAGTGCAAGACTTGCTTCCGAAAAATAATTTGGTACTGCACTCAAAGCATCTTCGGTAATCGTATAAACAATGGGAATTACAGCCAGTGACATTGCTAATCCGCCGACGAAAGCATTCAGCCTGTATGTGTAACCAAAAACATTCTGAAAGAAAGTTGCAAGCGTCATTAATGCAAAAAAGCCAATTACTACCGAAGGAAAACTTGCAAGCAGTTCTATTATTGGTTTTATAAATTCTTTGATTTTAATTGGCATAAATAACGATGTGAAAATTGCTGCAAGTATAGCAACAGGAGAACCAAACAGGACTGATATTAAAGTAACTTTCAGACTACCGACAAAAAGCGGAAGCAATCCGTATTTAGGTTCATCACCAACGGGCTGCCAATCTTTGCCCATCAAATTTTTTATGGTTGATTCATCCGTGGTTGATGTTTTTTGTTTGGAATTGTTCTGAGATTCAGCTTCCAAACCGCTTATCTCTTCGCCGTAAGTTTCATATTGAATAGTTTCGGTTTGTTCAGCAGCCTTTTCTTTAGCGAAGAAAATTGGTGCGGCTTCCCTGAATACAAAAACAAAAATCAGAATTATTACAACAAATGAAATAAATGCAACTGATTTTATTATTTTTTCAGCAAGGAACTCGCTAAGTCGGAATTTCTTTCTCATTCTATATTTTATCGGACTGTAAAATATCCAACCTCAGAAACAATTGACTGTCCTTCTTTGCTCAAAATCCAGTCAATAAATTCTTTGACAGCTCCTTCGGGTTTTTTGATTGTGTACAGATATAAAAATCTTGACAATGGATAGACGCCACTTTTAATGCTTTCTAATTTTGGTAAATATGCTTTTGAATTTTTATCTTTTTTAATCGAGACATCTTTAATTCCTTTTGCATAGGCTGCTCCACCATACCCAATCGCATTTTTGTCTTTTGAAACCGCGTTTGCAACTGCTGCCGTTCCGGGCAAACTTTGCATAGATGAAACGTAATCTGCCCCATCAAGAACATGCTCTTTGAAAAAAACATAAGTTCCGCTGTTATTCTCTCTTCCATAGACAATAATTTTTGCGTTATTGCCACCAACTTCTTTCCAGTTAGTGATTTTCCCCAAATAAATATCTCTGATTTGCTGCATAGTTAATTCTTTTACTGGGTTTGTCTGATTAAGGTAAACTGACAATCCGTCAATTGCAACTCTGATTTCAACGCCAAATGAATTGAATTTCTGCTTCAATAATTGTCTTTCTGAATCTTTTATTTCGCGTGAAGAATTGCAAATATCTGTTGTCCCGTTTATTAATGCCGCAATTCCGGTCCCCGAACCTCCTCCGGTTACCTGAATTGAAATATCTTTATGTTTCTGCATATATTTTTCCGCCCATCTTTGAGCAAGAATTACCATTGTGTCAGAACCTTTTACTGTGATTATCTTTTTTGAAGCAGTAAAACCGAAAGCAACAAATAAAATCATGAGCATTAAAAGAGTTTTTCGCATTTTTTCACCGTAATTATTAAATAAATATTGATTCGAAATATAAATGTTGGTGTATTACCTTATATTAAGGAATTGTTAAGAATAATAAAAATTTGAATTATATCGGACGTGCTTTTAATTTTATACTGAAGTATTCAGTCTCATTAGAAAAGTTAATATGAGGATAAGTTTTTTTTACAGCAGAAATTTTTCCGAGATTTGTCATAAAAAAATTTTGACTTGCCTCGCTTTTAGGATTTCTGACTTTATGTTTGGCAGCTTCAAGAATCGGGTTTATTTCACTAATTATTTTTTTGCCTTCAACTGAGAGCAAGGAATCGTAAAACTTTTCCCAAATATATTTCACTGCTGATTCATTTGGATGAAGCAAATCTTCTTTGTAAAATCTGTAATCGCGCAAATCGTCCAGCAAAATTTCATATGCAGGAAAATAAAAACAATTTCTTCGTGTGCTGATTGCTTCGTGTATTCCAAGAATCAAAGTTGATTTGCTTTTGCTGTTGGTTACAAATCCGTCTTTCAAATGCCTCACAGGACTTACAGAAAAAATCAGTTTCAGATTCGGATTGAAATTTCCGAGCCGGTCAATTATTTCCCGAGTGTAATTTTTCACTTCTTCAACAGAAAGCAAAAAGTTTTCAAATTCTGTTTGTGGCAGTTTATGGCAATTTGAAACAATAAAATTATTGCGTTTATACTTATATACTTTTGCCGTTCCAAATGTGATGATTACAACATTTGCTTCTTTAAGGAATTCATGTGCTGACTGAAATGACTTGTTTACTTTATCAATTAAGTCAGATTTTGAAACAGAAGAGAACTCCGAATCATGCAGTAAACTGTGCCACTCACTCTGATCAAATACAATTTCACTTTCATGAATTAAATGCAACCCGATTGAATTTTTTATTGCGTAGAAAACTGAAGCAGGATTGTAAAGAACGCCAAATGGATTTGCCAGAACAGTGAATTTTTTATCAATCAAAATTGAGCTGATATTTTCCGCAAAACAAGAGCCGACTGCAAATATTTTATCTGTATGTTCAATCAGAAAATCGGGTGTGTTAAAATTAATCTCTGTTCTAAAATGCATTTTCTCCCCGATTTTATTTGCCAAAATGCTAATCTAATTTCCGTAAACTTTGCATCAGTTCTTCAAACTGACTGAAATACAATGCCTGAGGTCCGTCGCTCAATGCTTTTTCAGGCTCGGGATGAAACTCAACCATTATTCCGTGTGCGCCAACAACTTTCGCAGCTTTTGCAAGAGGAATTACTTTGTCACGCTGACCAATCGCATGTGACGGATCAACAATAATTGGCAAGTGCGTTAATTCTTTCAAAACGGGAATTGCACTTAAATCCAGCGTGTTTCTCGTTGCAGTTTCAAAAGTACGGATTCCTCTCTCGCATAAAATCACCTGTCTGTTGCCATAAGATAAAATATACTCGGCAGCATTTAATAATTCATCAATCGAAGCCATCAGACCGCGTTTGAGCATTACAGGTTTATGAATTTTTCCTACTTCTTTCAGAAGAGCAAAATTCTGCATGTTTCTCGCACCGATCTGAACAATATCAGAATATTTTGCAACCTGCTGAATCTGTTCAATTGCAAGCACTTCTGTTATAACCGGAATATCATATTGCTTCCCGACTTTGTTTAATAAATCCAAACCTTCAAAACCTAATCCTTGAAAACTATATGGTGAAGTTCGGGGTTTGAAACAACCGCCGCGAAGAATTTGAGCTCCATTTTCTTTTGCTTCAGCTCCACATGTCATAATTTGTTCATAAGATTCAACGGAACATGGACCTGCAATTACAACAAAATTATTTCCTCCGATTAATACATCTTTCACTTTTATTATTGTGTCTTCAGGTTTGTAATCGCGGCTTGCAAGTTTATATTCTTTGGATTTTTTTGAAATAATTTTTTTCCTTTTCACTTCTTCAGTTTTAGCAGAAGCAATTTTCTCTGCAGGTTTTTCACTGCTTAAAAAGTCGAGCTTTGTTTTAATAACTTCCTGTGTCGGATATGAACCAAGCACTTTTAAAAATCTTGTGTATTTTCCAAGTTCATCCAAAAGCTGCTGAACTTTTTCATCTTTGATGTTCCCCAAAAAATCGAGATAAAACATTTCTTCCCACGGATTACCGAGTATTGGTCTCGATTCTAGTTTTGTGAGGTTCACACCATTTTTCTTGAACACAGACAAAGCCTCGACAAGTGAGCCGGGTTCCTGTGAAGTTGCGAGAACCAAAGAGGTTTTGCACGGAATACGCAAATCAACTTCAATAGGTTTCCGGGTGATAACAAGAAATCTTGTATAATTTTCAGATTGATTGGCGATATTTTTTCTTATGATTTTTACCTTGAAAATATCGGCTGCTTCTTCACTTGCTATCGCGGCAAAGTTTGGATTTTTTTCTTCCTTTATTTTTTGTACCGACATTGCAGTATCGGCGTAATATTCAATCACAACATCCGGAAGAGTTTCAAGGAATTTGCTGCACTGAGCTGCGGTTTGATAATGTGCATAAATCTTTTCAATTTTTGTAATCGGAACTTCTTTATATGAAACAAGACAATGTTTAATCTGAAAAACTTCTTCCCCAACAATTGACAAACTTGTGTGAAGAAGTAAATCATAAACCTCATTTATTCCGCCTGAAGTTGTATTTTCAATTGGCAGGAATGCAAAATCTGCTTCACCTGATTCAACTGATTTAATTACATCATCAAATCGTTTTTTGCCAATGAATTCAAGCTGATTTCCGTGATTTGCAAAAAATTTATTTGCGGCAAGATAACTGTAAGCTCCTTCAATACCTTGAATAGCAATTCTGAAAGTTGCATCCTTTACACTCGCTTTCTTCCCGATATTCAGCACATGATTTTGTTGAATTCTTACCGAGTCTTCAATAATTTCATAAAAAACCTTGGTTACGAAATTGGAATCAAGTCCTATTTCTTTCCCTGTTTTTATTAAACTGCGAAGCAATTGCGATTCGCGCTCTTTATCCCTGATTGGTTTGTCAGTGAGATCTTTTGCCTGAATTACTTCTTTGCTGAGTTTTCTTCTTTCAGATAATAGTTGAAGAATTTTTTCATCTATAGTATTTATGCCACTTCTTAATCTTTCAATGCTTTTCATATTTTCTCAATAATTTTTTGCAAAAGTACAAAATTTTATTGGCAATGTGGAATTGCAAGTAAGAATAAAATTGCATAAAAAAAGAGGCTGACTCAAAAGACACAATTTGCGACTCTGAGCTTGTTGAAGAGCGACACTATCTTTGTCATGTTTCGACTAGCTCACCGTGACATTGAAACTGAACAAAATATTTTCGGTCAGGGCAAACCCTATCCCTACTATTTATGCTATTATCCCGTCACTCAACTTCAACTTTACATTTTACATTATAAACTATACATTTAATGGGCTTTACATTATTCCCCGTAGTGTTCATTTTTTAATCCGCTTCAACTATAATATTTTTAAGAAGTAAAAAATAATTCTTGAGAAAAATATGAAAAATATTTTAGTACTTGGAGCCGGTCAAAGCTCGCCTTATCTTATTAAATATCTTCTTGATTCAGCAAGTGAAAATTCATGGTTTGTAACAGTTGCAGATATGAATTGTGAACTTGCTTCAAGCCGGATTAATGGAAATCCCAATGGAAACGCAGTTGAATTTGATGTTAATGATGAAAAGTTGCGTAACACATTAATTAAAAATTCTGATATTGTTATAAACTTTCTTGCACCGCCGTTTCAGTATCTTATTGCATTGGATTGTTTGCAGCATTCTAAACATATGATTTCAGCTTCGTATGAAAACCCACGTGTTGCTGAACTCCATAGGGACGCTATGCGAAAAGGGATTTTAATACTTAATGAAATGGGACTTGACCCCGGAATTGACCACATGTCTGCAATCCGTATTATCAATAAAATCCGTGAAAGGAATGGTGAAATTCACAGTTTTATTTCTTATGGCAGTGGAATTCCTGCACCGGAAGTAAATGCAAATCCTCTTAATTATTGTTTAACATGGAATCCGCGAAATGTTGTTATGGCTGGCGAAGCAGGTGCTCAGTATATGGAACTTGGAAAAATAAAATTGCTGCCTCATTACGAAGTTTTTCAGAGAACATGGTCAGTGGATGTTGATGGAGTCGGAACACTTGAAGCATATCCCAACCGAGATTCATTGATTTACCTTGATGTTTTTAAATTACAAAAACTTCACACCATGATTCGTGGAACGCTGCGATATCCGGGTTGGAGTGAAACTTGGAATCAGATTGTGCGTCTCGGAATACCAAATGAAACTCTGAAGATTCCCGAATTATGCAAGCGTACTAATGCAGAATTTACCGAAATGTTTTTGCCGCTGAATGCAAGCGGAACAAAATTTTCTGCACGTCTTGCTAATTTTCTCGGAATAAATCCAACCGGAAAAATAATGCAGAACATTAAATGGCTTGGACTTTTGGATGATAAATTAATTGGCGGAAATCCCAAAACTCCTGCAGAAGTTATGGTCAGACTTATGTCAGAAAAAATGATGCTTCCAAAGGGCGCAAGAGATATGGTTGTTCTTATTCATGAAATTGAAGCAAAATTTCCAAACGAGAAAAAACGCGAGAAAATTGTATCCACACTTGTTGAATACGGAGAGCCGGATGGATTAACAGCAATTTCAAAAACAGTTGGATTGCCGGCTGCAATTGCTGCAAAGTTAATTCTGCACGGCGAAATTCCTTTGACAGGCTGTCATATACCAACTCACCCTATGATTTACACAAAAGTATTGAATGAACTTGAAACATTCGGAATAAAATTTTCGGAAAGAGTTGAAAAAATATAATTCATCAAAAAAAATTTAAGGATAAAATGAAAAACAAACTGATAATGGTTCTTCTTTTCGCACTAGCTGATATCTTGGCAGCACAAACAAAAATTACAGAAAATAAGGATGCATTTGGATTGGTCGTTCATGGAGGTGCGGGATATATTTATAAAGGCAGATATACAAATGAAGAAGAATCTGCATATAAAAATAAACTGCAGGAAGCCATTGATACAGGTTATGCCGTGCTTTCAAGAAATGGCTCGGCACTCAATGCAGTTGAAAAAACGATTCACATACTTGAAGATTCGCCTTTGTTCAATGCAGGAAAAGGTGCGGTGATGACAAGCGAAGAGACGGTAGAACTCGATGCTGCAATAATGGATGGCAGTAATTTGAAAGCCGGAGCTGTTGCAGGAATAAAACATATCAAAAGCCCGATATCACTTGCCCGAACGGTTATGGAAAAATCTCCACATGTTTTTATGATAGGCGAAGGTGCTGAAAAATTCGGGCTCGATAATGGAATGGAGAAAGTTGAAAATTCATATTTCTATACTGAGAAAACTCTTGAAGAAATCAGAAAGATAAAAGAAGAAGAAAAAAAGCGAGATCAATCTTATATTTATAAAGATGAAAATAAATACGGAACTGTTGGATGTGCTGCACTTGATAAGCACGGTAATCTTGCTGCGGGTACTTCAACTGGCGGAATGGTTAATAAAAAATTCGGAAGAGTTGGCGATGTTCCGGTAATCGGTGCAGGAACTTATGCAAACAACTTTACTGCGGCAATGTCATGCACCGGACACGGCGAGTTTTTTATCCGGAATGTTGTAGCACACGATATTTCGTCATTGATTCAATACAAAGGAATGAAACTGAACGATGCAGCTAAAGAAGTTATTATGGAGAAATTACTGAAACAAAATGGCAGAGGCGGAGTAATAGGAATTGATGCACAGGGAAATATCACAATGGTTTTTAATACAGACGGAATGTTTCGCGGTTATAAATTAAATAATGGAAAATCTTTTGTTGGAATGTACAAGGAATAATTTTTTCATTATCTTTTCATTGTAAATAAACAAAGGAGATTGATATGAATCCTGTAAGTATTAATTATTTGGCTGTAATTGTTTGTGCAATTATCAGCATGGTTTTGGGTGCACTCTGGTACGGACCTCTTTTCGGTAAAGAATGGATGAAACAAATTGGAGTTACGGAAGATGATTTGAAAAAAGATTTTAATCCTGCCAAAACATACTCACTTGCGGTTGCAGCACATTTTTTTGTGGCTTTGATTGTTTCATATTTTATCGATTTATTTCACGCAACCACAGTTGTAGATGGACTTCGTATAGCACTTACTGCCTGGATCGGATTTGTTGCAGCACCGATGTATGTGAATTTTTTGTTTGAAAGAAGATCGATAAAGCTGCTGATTATCAATTCCGGATATAATTTGGTTCTTATAATAATATTCGGAATAATTTTAGTGACCTGGCAATAGAAATAAAAGCTGAAATCGAATGAATGAAAAATGGCTTGATTGGGCGCGTGAAATTCAATCTCTTTGTCAAACCGGACTTGCATTTGCAAGCACAGGTTATGAAGTGCAGCGATATAAAAGATTGATTGAAATTTCTTCTGATATTATTTCCCAGCATACAAATCTCGATAAATCAACTCTTGAAAAAGTATTGATGGAGCAGCCCGGATATGCAACACCGAAGATTGATGTTCGGGCTGCGGTTTTTAATGAAGGAAAAATATTACTTGTTCAGGAAAGCACTGATCGTAATTGGTCGATGCCAGGTGGTTGGGCTGATGTAGGTGACTTTCCTGCAGCGGTTGCTGAGAGAGAAACACTTGAAGAAAGCGGGTATATTGTGAAGGCAAAAAAGTTGATTGGAGTTTTTGATGCAAACAGAAGCGGCAGACCACTGGAATTTTTTCATGCTTTCAAACTGATTTTTTTATGCGAGTTAAAGGGAGGAAACGCAAGAATTAGCGATGAAACTTTGGATGTGAAATTTTTTAATCTTGATGAACTGCCACCACTTTCTGAAAACAGAACAAATATGCGTCACATTAATGAAATCAAAGTTCATCTTGCAGACAATTCAAGGCTAGCATTTTTTGAGTAAAACACAATGAGCAAAGAGGAAGATTTTTATAAGAAAATCAGGACTGAAATTTCAGATTGGATTGCTGCGAATATTTCAGAAAAGAAATACTGGTCGGATTTCTTGCTGCTTGTTCCGGATGTCTTTTACCTGCTGATGAAATTATCACTGGACAAGGAATTTCCTGTGAATAAAAAATTAAAACTCGCAGCACTAATTGCTTATTTTATTTCACCTATTGATTTGATGCCCGAATTGATTTTAGGACCAATAGGCTTTCTGGATGATCTCGTGGCTTCGGCTTATGTTTTGAATGAAATTATTAATGACGAAAATACTCAGCTCGTGAAAAAACATTGGGCAGGTGACAAAGATATTTTATATGTCATTAAAAATATTATTGCAAATGCGGATCATCTTGTGGGAGAAAAAATAATTAATAAGTTGAAGCAGAAATTTTCACCGAAATCAAAGTAGAACTTTATCAAACTCTTTCACGTTTATCTTTTTGCACTCCTGATTTTTTCTTAGATTTCAGTTACGTTTAATAAAATTGGGGAGAAAATGTTTAAAAACTATTTAATGGTAATTGTTATGATATTTTTTGCAACAAATTTAAGCAATGCACAGCAAATTGAAAGAAAAGATATTCCTGAGAAATATAAGTGGAATTTAGCGGATACTTTTAAAGACTTAAATGCCTGGAAGTCTGCTACCGAATTATTTTCTTCCAAGATTGATGATATTGGTAAATACAGAGGGAAACTTTCTGAATCTTCAGATAATTTATTCTATACAATTGATACTTATTTCAAGCTGCTAAAGGAAATTTATCTGATTTCAGATTACGCAAGTCGCTTGTCGGATGAAGATTTGCGTATCAGCGAAAATCAGGCACTCACACAGCAGGCGAGTACTTTGTGGACAAAATTTGCAGAGGCATCTTCTTTTTTTAGTCCCGAAATATTGAAAATTGACGCAGGTTTAATTCAAAAATTTTACTCGCAAAAAACCGAATTAAAAAATTATGAGCATATTATTTCTGACATTCAAAGATTACGCAATCACACTTTATCAGAAAATGAAGAAAAAATTCTTGCAAGTTTTGGATTGGTAGCAGAGACTCCATCCAATGTTTACGGAATTTTTAATAATGCTGAAATGCCTTATCAAAAAATTGTTCTTTCAGATGGAGAAAATGTTGAATTAAGTAATTCGGGGTATGTTCGATATAGAGCAACTGAAAACAGAGAGGACAGAGCAAAAATATTTGATGCGTTTTTTAATAATTACGGAAAATTTAAAAATACAATCGGAGTTAATTTAGCCGGCAAAGTAAAATCTGATTTTACTTATGCAAAAAACAGAAATTATAATTCCTCTCTGGAAGCTTCGCTTAATAATTATGCAATTCCAACCAAAGTTTATGAAACATTAATTTCACAGATCAATGTAAATCTTCCGACACTTCATCGTTTCCTTGCTTTGAAGAAAAAAATGCTCGGGGTTGAGGAATTGCATTATTATGATTTATATACACCAATCGTAAAATCAGTTGATATGAAGTTCACAATTGAAGAAGGACAAGATGTAATCATCAAGGCTCTGAAACCGATGGGCGATGAATATGTTAGTACGTTAAAAAAATCATTCAGCGAAAGATGGATTGATTACATTCCGAATGCCGGTAAACGAAGCGGAGCTTATTCATCCGGTGCTGCATACGATTATCACCCTTATATTCTTACAAACTGGACAGATGATTATGAATCGGTTTCGACATTGGCTCATGAACTTGGTCATACTTTGCACTCATATTTTTCAAATAAAAATCAACCTTTCCAATATTCGGATTACGCTACATTTGTTGCTGAAATTGCTTCCACCTGTAATGAAAATTTATTGAATGATTACATGATTAAAAATGTAAAGACAAAGGCAGAAAAAATTTATTTGCTTGGAAGTTATTTAGAATTGCTTCGGACAACAATTTTCCGTCAGGTATCTTTTGCCGAATTCGAATGGGAAATTCACAAAAAAATTGAAGCTGGTGAGCCACTGAATGGAGAAGTTCTAGGCAATATTTATTATGATATTGTTAAAAGATATTATGGACACGATAAAGGCGTTTGTGTGGTTGATCCTTACATTCAATACGAATGGGCGTACATTCCGCATTTCATAAATTACAGTTATTATGTTTATCAATATTCTACTTCGCTAATTTATGCAACGGCATTTGCAGAAAAGATTATAACAAATGGTAAACCTGCGGTTGATTCATATTTTAATATTTTAAAAGGTGGCGGTTCGGATTATCCAATTGAATTAATCAAGAAAGCCGGAATCGATCCACTATCTTCTGAAGCATTTGAGTTAACAATGAAAAAGATGAATTCTGTGATGGACCAAATCGAAGAATTGTTAAAATAAAATAATTATTAATGTCACCCCGAGGCGATTGTTAGCGGTTTCCAAAGGGTGACATATTTTATAATTTACTTTTTAATTAAAGATCTCACCCAAACTTTAAATTGCAGCCAGATTACTTTTGCAATAATCAGTTTTTCATTTGAAACGGTTTGTAAAGTGATCTTTCCATTTTCAGCTGTTATAAGAAAGTTTCCATCATCCTGAACAAAAACAGATATCATTAAGTCGTTCATGGCTAATCTCCTTGTTTCTCACATTCATAATCGAAAACAACAGTAAAAAGTTTAGCCATTTGAAAGAATCAGTTCATTTTCAACAATTTAATATGTGATGGATGCTTATCAGAATAATAAATCCTAACTGTTGTCTTTCTGAAATCTGTTTCGGATGCATTATAAATATCACAAAATATTTGTGGGTTGCGATCGAAAAGCGGAAACCAGCTGCTCTGAATCTGCAACATAAGTTTGTGCCCTCTTTTGAAAGTATGGAAAATATCATTCATGCGTAATTTTATTTTTGTTACCTCATTTGGAACAAACGCAGCCGGGTTTTCATAACTGTTGCGGTATTTTCCGCGCATAATATCTCCGCGAACTAACAACTGATATCCGCCCCATTCAACTTCTTTCGAATCTTTTGCACTATCAGGATAAACATCAATTACTTTAGCAACAAAATCGGCATCGGTGCCACTGACAGAAGCAAAAATTTCGGCTTCAATTGGTCCGGCAAAAGTGTAATCTTTTGTGAATATATCTGATGTCAATACTAATACATCATTTCTTGTTGAAACAAATCTCTGATCTTCAACCATGTAATTTCTGTTATACATATTTCTTGAATCCTGAAACTTTGCAGTATAAGGCACAGGTTTATCAGGGTCACTTATATAAAAATAAAATCCGTTTGAATTAAGAGATTCAGATAATTTGTTTTTGTTATTGATAAAAAACTTTATTGTGTCCTGATTTTTAATTGGCCAGCTGTCAGAGAAATGCCAGTGATTTTTTCCGACTTCGAAAACCGTAGCTTCAGCAAATTTATTATTGCCTTTGTTTTTCAAAAAGGAATTAAAAAAGGGAAGTTCAAGATTTTTCTGAAAATACTCGCTTGTGTTTGAATCAAAATTCAGGTCTCCCATTGAAGAACCATCTGTCCGCGACCAACCTCCGTGCCTCCATGGACCCATTACAAGTATATTGAATGCATTTTGATTTTTCATTTCAATTGATTTATAAGTTTGAAGAGCACCAAAAAGATTTTCGCCATCAAACCAACCACCAACAGTCATAACAGCAGGTTTTACGCTATTAAAATGTTGGCGTGTGTTTCGTGATTTCCAGAATTCATCGTAATTTGAATGCTGCGAAACTTCATTCCAAAACGGAATTTCATTATGCAGAATCTTTTCATTCAGATTTTTTATTGGACCAATATTCAAAAAGAAATTATAAGCATCGGGCGAATCGTATTGATAACCACGTACCCAGTTTTTTGTAAGCTCTGGTCGTGGTTTTCCGAAAACAGAAAAGAAATTATAAGAAAGAAGCAATTGCAGAGCACCGTTATGATGCATGTCATCACCAATAAACCAATCCGAAATGGGTGCTTGCGGTGAAACGGCTTTTAATGCAGGATGGGAATCGTTAAGTGACATTGCTGCATAAAATCCGGGATAGGAAATTCCATAAATGCCAACATTGCCATTATTGTTTGAAACATTTTTTATCAGCCAGTCAATAGTATCGTATGTATCGCTGCTTTCATCAATTTGTTTCCCTGTTTTATTTGGGATGTACGGACGCATATTAACAAATTCACCTTCACTCATAAATTTGCCGCGAACATCCTGATAAACAAAAATAAATTTTTCTGCTGCAAGATGTCGTGGAATATTGGTGAGCGAAGTATCTCCATATGGATTACAGCTATATGGAGTTCGCCAAATTAAAATCGGATATTTCTCAGTCTGATCTTTGGGCGAGTAAACAGCAGTATAAAGTTTCACTCCGTCCCTCATTGAAATGCGGTATTCGCTTTTCTGATAGTTGGCTTTGATAAAATTTTTCTGTGCAAATGAATTTGTGAAAGACAAAACAAAAATTGTTAGAAATAAAATTTTAATGAATCTCATTTTAGCTCCATTTATTCGGCTTCATCGTAATTTAAAATCGGTTTCAGCCACTTTTCGGTTTCTTTCAGGCTGAATCCTTTCCTCTTTTGGTAACTTAAAACCTGATCTTTGTTGATTTTTCCGGTGTTGAAGTAAATTGAATTTTTATTAGCAAAATATAACCCGCAAACTGATGCAGCAGGAATCATTGCCAGATTTTCTGAAAGTTTTATTCCCGTATTTTTTTCAACCGATAACAATTTCCAGATTGTAAGTTTTTCTGTGTGATCGGGCTGTGATGGGTAACCTGGTGCAGGTCTGATACCATTATATTTCTCCCTGATTATATCTTCGTTTGATAAATTTTCATCAGCAGTATAACCCCAATATTCCTTTCGCACTTTCTCATGAAGATATTCTGCTAATGCTTCAGCAAATCTGTCGGCTAAGGCTTTAATCATTATCGAGTTATAATCATCATGCATTGATTCAAATTTCTTTGCGGTTTCCTCAGCACCAAAACCCGCCGAAACAGCGAATGCACCAATATAATCTTTAATTCCGCTTTCCTTTGGTGCGATAAAATCTGAGAGTGCAATATTGAAATTTCCATCGGCTTTTTTGTATTGCTGACGTATTGTATGGAAGACAGATAAAATGCCTTTTCTGCTTTCATCAGTGTAAACTTCAATATCATCGTCATTAATAGTATTTGCTGGAAATATTCCAAATACTGCTGAAGCTGAAAAATATCTTTTCAAAATTATCTCATCAATTAATTTATTGGCATCATCAAAAAGTTTTTTTGCTTCATTTCCTGATTTTGGGTCATCAAATATTGCAGGATATTTTCCCTTCATTTCCCATGCAATAAAGAACGGTGACCAGTCAATATATTTTCGTAAATCGACGAGAGAAATTTCAGAAAGAGATTTTACTCCCAAAAAATTCGGAGTAAATATTTCTTCATTCTTCCAGTCAATTTTTAATTTGTTCTTTCTTGCATCATCAAGTGATAAATAATTTTTTTCTTCCTGCTTTCTTTTGTGATTTTCTCTTATCCTTTCATACTCAGTTTTAATATTTTCAACAAAAGGAGGTTTGAGTTCGTCATTCAATAAACTGCTTGCAACCGTTACACTTTTTGAAGCATCAAGAACATGAATTACAGGCGACTGATAATTCGGTGCTATTTTGACAGCAGTATGAACTTTTGAAGTAGTGGCTCCACCAATCAACAGAGGAATATTGAAACCCAGTCTTTTCATCTCAGAAGCAACGTTTACCATCTCATCAAGTGAAGGTGTTATTAATCCGCTCAGTCCGATAATATCAACGTTCTGCTCAATTGCAGTGCGAAGAATTTTATCTGCCGGCACCATTACCCCAAGATCAATGATATCATAATTGTTGCAGCCAAGCACAACTCCGACAATGTTTTTTCCGATATCATGAACGTCGCCTTTTACAGTAGCAAGCAAAATTTTCCCTTTTGCTTTTGTTAATGCTGTTTTTTCAGCTTCAATATATGGAATGAGATAAGCGACAGATTTTTTCATCACTCTTGCACTTTTTACTACCTGAGGCAGAAACATTTTTCCTGAGCCAAACAAATCTCCGACCACACTCATTCCGTCCATCAAAGGTTCTTCAATTATTTCAAGTGCAGTGCGGTATTTACTGCGTGCTTCTTCTGTGTCTTCTTCGATATAATCAACAATTCCTTTTATCAGCGCATGTTTCAGTCTTTCTTCAACAGGAAAATTTCTCCATTCTTCAATTTCCTTTTCTTTTATGTCACTTGATTTATAACTTTCTGCAATTTCAATCAACCTTTCTGTTGCATCATTTCTTCTGTTTAAAATCACATCTTCCACACGTTCTAAAAGTTCGGGTTGAATTTCTTCATAAACATCCAATTGCCCTGCATTTACAATTCCCATATCCATACCCGCTTCAATTGCATGAAATAAAAAAGCAGAATGCATTGCTTCGCGGACTTTATCATTCCCACGAAATGAAAATGAAAGATTGCTGACACCGCCGGAAACTTTTGCATAAGGAAGATTATTCTTAATCCATCTCGTTGCTTCGATATAATCAAGTGCATAATTATTATGTTCTTCAATGCCGGTAGCAATAGCAAAAATATTTGGGTCAAAAATTATATCTTCGGGAGGAAATCCGATTTCTTCTGTCAGAATTTTATATGCCCGGGAACAGATGTTTTTCTTTTTCTCAAGTGTGTCTGCCTGACCATTCTCATCAAATGCCATAACAATAACCGCAGCACCATAACTTCTAACCAACTTTGCATGATGACGGAAAACATCTTCGCCTTCTTTCATGCTGATTGAATTTACTATTCCTTTCCCCTGAAGACACTTTAACCCTGCTTCAATAACTTCCCACTTTGATGAATCAAGCATTATTGGAAGTTTTGCGATTTCAGGTTCGGAGGCAAGCAGATTCAAAAATTTTGTCATCACGGTTTTTGAATCAATCATTGCCTCATCCATATTTACATCAAGAATTTGTGCTCCACCTTCAACTTGATCTTTAGCTACAGACAATGCTTCATCGAATTGTCCTGATTTTATTAAGCGGGCAAATTTCTTGCTCCCGGTAACATTTGTTCTTTCACCAATGTTAACAAAATTAGTTTCAGCCCGAATTATCAGTGCTTCCAGCCCGCTCAGGCAAAGATATTTTTCTTCTTTCGGAATCTTACGCGGCTTAAATTTTTTTGACAATTCAGCAAACATTTTAATGTGTTCTGGTGTTGTTCCGCAGCAGCCGCCGACAATATTTACAAATCCATCTTTAGCAAATTCCTGAAGGATATCGAACATAGATTTTGGAGTTTCATCATAACCACCGAATTCATTAGGCAATCCTGCATTTGGATAAATACTTACAAACACATCTGCAATTTTTGATAAGCTTTGCAGGAATGGTCTCATTTCTTTCGGACCAAGCGAACAGTTTAATCCAACACTTAATAAATTTTTCGTGTGTTTAATTGAATACCAAAATGCTTCAAGTGTCTGACCTGAAAGAGTTCTGCCGCTCAAATCAACAATTGTTCCTGAAATCATAACCGGTACTTCAGTTTGCATTTCGCTCAATAATTTATCTATTGCAAAGATTGTAGCCTTTGCATTCAGTGTGTCAAAAATTGTTTCGATAAGAAACAAATCGGCACCGCCATCAAGCAAACCTTTTGCCTGTTCGTAATATGCTGCGACCATTTCGTCAAAAATTACAGCACGAAATCCAGGATCATTAACATCCGGAGAAAGTGATAAAGTTTTGTTTGTCGGTCCTAATGCCCCGGCTACAAATCTTGGTTTGTTTGGATTCAAAGCTGAATACTTGTCTGTACATTCTTTTGCAATTTTTGCTGAAGTAAAATTCAATTCATAAACTAAACTTTGTAGCTCATAATCGGCTTGCGAAATCGATGTTCCGTTGAATGTATTTGTTTCAATAATATCAGAGCCAGCTTCAAGATATGCTTCATGAATGCTTTTGATAATTTGCGGCTGTGTAATCGATAATAAATCATTATTTCCTTTAAGGTCTTTTGTGTGGTTTTTAAATCTTTCGCCGCGGTAATCCGATTCTTGAAGTTTGTGTCTCTGAATCATTGTTCCCATTGCACCGTCAAGAATCAGTATTCTTTCTTTCAGTAAATTTTTTATTAATTCAGTTTTCATATTTTCTTTCATTGTGAATAAAATCAGCATTGAAGCTCTTTGCGAATATAGTTAAATTAGCATTGAGATAAAATTTATAGAAGGAGAAGCAGAATGATAGTAGTAACTGGTGGAGCTGGTTTTATTGGTAGTGCAATTGTATGGAAATTAAATCAACTTGGCGAAAAAGAAATTATTATTGTCGATGAACTCGGACAGGATGACAAGTGGAAAAATTTAACCGGATTGAATTTCATTGATTTCTATCATAAAGATGATTTTATAAGTATGGTTATGGATGGAAATCTTCCTTTTGAAGTTGAAACTTTAATTCACATGGGGGCCTGTTCTTCAACCACCGAAAAAGATGCGGATTATTTGTTTGATAATAATTTCCGGTATTCACAGGAACTAGCGAAATTCAGTTTGACTCACCGTGCAAAGTTTATTTATGCGTCTTCAGCAGCAACTTATGGTGACGGTTCTGACGGATATTCTGATAATGAAAAACTTTTATTTAATCTTCGCCCGCTGAATATGTATGGTTATTCGAAACAGCTTTTTGATGCTTGGTTATATAAAACCGGGGTAATCGATGAAGTGGTTGGATTAAAATTTTTTAATGTTTATGGACCAAATGAATATCACAAAGGCGATATGAGAAGCGTAATTCACAAGTCATTCGGACAGATAAAAGAAACGGGGAAAGTCAAACTGTTCAAATCATACAATCCGCAATATGCCGATGGCGAGCAGCTCCGCGATTTTATCTATGTAAAAGATGTTGTTGATATAATCTCTTTCTTCATTGAGCAAAAGGATAAATTCGGGATTTATAATGTTGGTACGGGAGACGCACGTTCGTGGAATGATTTGGTTAAATCTGTTTTCAATTCAATGGGAAAGCCTGCAAATATTGAGTATATCGAAATGCCTGATTATCTGAAATCAAAATATCAGTACTTCACACAAGCAGAAATGAAAAAACTAAGAGAAGCCGGCTACACAAAAGAATTTTATTCGCTTGAATCGGGAGTTGAAGATTATGTAAAAAACTATTTGATTCCAGGAAAATATCTTGATAGTAAAATCTGAGGATTTGATGAAACTTGCCACCCTATGTTATGTGATGAAAGACAATAAAACGTTGATGATTTACCGGAACAAGAAAAAGAATGATTACCATGAAGGGAAATGGAATGGGCTCGGAGGAAAGTTTGAAGCAGGTGAATCGCCCGAAGAATGTGCTGTGCGGGAATTAAAAGAAGAATCCGGTTTAATAGCTGTAAATCCGGAAATGAAAGGGTTCATTACTTTTCCAATGTTTGATGAAATTGATGATTGGTATGTTTTTGTGTTTGTGATGAAAAATTTTACTGGGGAATTAATTGATTCAAACGAAGGCAAATTGGAATGGATTCCAAATAAAAAATTGCCCGAACTGAATCTTTGGGAAGGTGATAAAATTTTTCTCCCGTGGCTTTTTCAGGATAAATTTTTCTCTGCTAAATTCAACTATCAGCAAGGAAGATTTATTGATTACTCGGTACAATTTTATTGATTAATTAGTAAACCTTAACTTTGAATCTTCCTCTTCATGAATCCTGAAATTAAATCATTTACCATTGAAGGATTTTCCAATGGTGACATGTGTCCGGCAAAAGGTATTGATGAGAATTCCGAATTTTTAATTTTTTCTGCAAGCTTTCGCATTTGAACAGGCGGCGTCAGATTATCAAATGCACCGCAGATAACCAATGTCGGCAATTTGATTTTCTCAAGAAAGGAGGTTGTATCTGTTCTGCTTAGCATTGCAATCAATGCTCCTTTTACACCAATTGGATTTTGCGACTTTGCTATTTCCAAAAACTCATTGTAAAGTTTGCTGTTGTTTTTAATTGTATCTTCAAAAAAAACAGTTGACAGAAATTCTTCGGCAAAATGTTCAATTCCTTTTGTGTTAATCTGATTTATCTTGAATGCGCGAATTAGTTTTCCGGTATCGTTATCAGCTTCTGATTTTGTATCACAGAGTATTAATCCGCCGAATTTTGACTGGTTTGTTTCAACTGCACGCAAAGAAATATATCCGCCCATTGATAATCCGCAAAGAACAGGTTTATTCAGATTAAGTTCATTTATGATTGAGAATAAATCCCAGACATAGGCTTCCATCGTGTATTGACCGTCGCCAACGTAACTGTTGCCAAGTCCTCTGACATCATAAGTGATGCAGTAATAGTCTTTCTGCAAAAATTTAATCTGATTTTTCCACATTGTATTATCAAGCGGAAAACCGTGTACAAAAATTATCGGTGTGTTTTTTTTGTTGCCATATGTATAAACAGCTAATCCATTGATTTGCTTTTGCATTAAAAATTCCTATTATTTTAGTGAATCATAATTTTAATTTCGTAAATTAATATAAATTATTATGAGTATAATTTTCATGATTGACATTGATAAAATAACAAAAGATTTCCGACTTTATAAAATTCTTGCGATTGTTTCCGCATTAATTTTGCTGCTGTTGTTTCCTTCGGTCAGAAATATTTTAAATAGTCAGACAGAAAATATTTTTCTGAAAAGTTATGGTTCAGACAAAACTGACACAAACATTGTAATAATCAGAATAGATGAAACAACTATCAATTCACTTCAGGGCTGGCCGCTGAAACGAAGTTTTTATGCTCTTGCTTTTAATTATTTGCGAAAACTTAATGCAAAGAAAATTGGTTTGGAAGTCTTCCTTGGCAACCGGACTTCTGCAATCAGTATTTACAACAGACTTTTGGTGGATGAAATCAATCAGAACCCAAACGTTATTTTATCAGTACTGCTGAATGATTTGAAATTCGAAAATGGAAGTTATATTTCTGATTCACTGATTGCACCGGATTTGAATACCGTAAATCTGAAAGTTAATATCGGACATATAAATTATTTGCAGGACGATGGATTTTATATACCTGCAAGGGTTCTGGTAAAATCCAAAGGGGTCAATTCTTTCTCATCACTTATTGCTGATAAAAATGAATTGTCGGATAATTATATAAAACTGAAGATAAATCATTCCTGGCGGGAATATCACAGTATTGAATTTGTGGATTTTCTGCAAACATTTGAACAGGACGAAAGTAAATATGAATTCATGAAAAATAAAATAATTCTTATCGGTGTAACCGATGAATTTATTGCAAAAAGTGTTGAAGGAGTTTTTGATTATAAAATTCCGGGAGTTGGTTTTCATGCCATTGCTGTTGACAATTTGCTGAATGACGAATTCCTGAATACAAATTTTAAAAATGTGTTGGCAATAATATTTCTGGTAATTCTACTTGTTTTTACGATTCTTAATTTTGGTCGGAGAGAATTGTATTATGATATTTTCCTTTCATTCGGGCTGATATTATTGAGTTTTGTGCTTTATGTCTTTTTTGATATTTATCTGAATTATGCAATTTTTCTTTTGCCTGCATTATTCATCGTTGCAGCCTCGTTGATTCACTTTTGGATTCAGAAGAAAGAACAGCTTTCTGAAACAGTGAATGAAAATAAAATCCTGAATGAAATTATCAGAGCAAAAGAAATTGAACTGACCCGCTTTCAGGAAGAAATTTCAAAAAAGGAAATTGAGAATCAATCCGAACTGACACAGAAAATAGAAAAACTGAAATCGGAAATAGAAGCTCTGCAACAGTCACAGCAAACCAAAATTGATGAAGAAGAAAAAACGGAAATCGCCGAAGCAAAAACTTTTCAGGGGATTGTTTATAACAGCAGTTCAATTGAAAAAATTGTCGGCTTGATAAAAAAAGTTGCTCCTCAGGATGTTACAATTTTAATTCTTGGTGAAAGTGGTACCGGAAAAGAACTTGTTGCAAATGCAATTCATAATCTTAGCAAAAGAAAACTGGAAAAATTCGTAGCTGTAAATTGTGCCGCACTTACCGAAACACTTTTGGAGAGCGAACTTTTTGGACATGTTAGAGGTGCTTTCACAAATGCTATTAATGATAAAAAGGGAATTTTTGAAACTGCAAATAATGGCACCGTTTTTCTAGATGAAATTGGTGAGACATCAGAAAATTTTCAGTCAAAATTGCTGCGCGTTCTTCAGTCGGGTGAAGTGCAGAAAGTCGGTTCAACGGAAACTATTTATGTGAATGTCAGAATTATTGCAGCTACGAATAAAAATCTTGAAGAACTTGTAATGCAAAAAAAATTCAGGGAGGATTTGTATTACAGATTAAATGTTATTCCGGTTAATCTTCCTGCTTTGCGAGAAAGAAAAGAAGATATTCCTTTTCTTGCAAATTATTTTGCTGAGAAAGAAAATAAAATTCTGAAAATTTCTCAATACGTGATTGAACAGTTAATGAAATATGAATGGAAAGGAAATATCAGAGAACTTGAGTCGGTGATGAAAAGAGCTGCAATTTTTGCCCTCTCTGAATCACGTGATTTGATAAAACTGAAAGACCTGCCGGAAAATGTTTGCAATTATAAAAAACTGGATTTGGATAATCTGATTTTAAATTCTTTGCGAGAGAAAAGATTTTCTCATTCTTCAATAAATGAAACGTCCGCAGAATTGGGGAATATCAACCGTGCAATTGTTTCTGAACATTTGCGGGGAATGTTTTTCCGAAGCTTTGTTAAAAATGATTTCAATTTTTCAAAAGCTGTGGGTGAACTGGCAGAATCAGAAGATGAAATGGTATTAGCAAAACTTTCTTCGAAATGTGAAACTTATATCAGCAATATCGAAAAAGATGTGAATAAACTGAATGAAGACAATTTTGATGATGTGAAGGTAATATTTGCTTCAAAGTACAAAAATCTTTCATCGAAGTATCATGAATATTTGGATAAAGTTATTCGGGAATTTATTTCAAAAAGGAAATTATGACTCATCAGGCATTTGACCTGCAATTTCAGGCATTTGATTTTGATGAATTGTTTGTTAATTGAAGAAAAACAAAGATTTTATGTGCGGCACGGGGTTTGTTTGGTAGTGAACAGAAAGGGTTGAGTTAGATTAATTAAATTAACAACAAAATGGAGGTTACAATGTTATTATTCAAAAAAATATCCCAAACAGCTTTCCTGTTCGCATTCATGTTTTCATTTTTTGCTTGTCAGGAAAAAGACAATATTGTCAGTCCCGATTCAAACGGTTCAGTCTTCAAACAGTTAGTTGAAAGTGATGAAGATATTACTTCCTTCGAACCAAATTATAATGAAGAAGATGCAATGAGTTTTCTCGGAAAACTTTCCAAGACCGTTTATCCTGTAAAAATCGGACAGAATATGAAACTTGTTAGCCGTGACTTGCAGATTGATTCAAGTCAGGAAACAGCTGTTGGAGTTCTCACAGAAACTTTTGACGGCAGACTTATAATTGCAGCTTCTTTTACAGAACCGACAAACCCAATGTTCAGTAAGGTTGACACTGTTGTTTTCAAAAACTTTACAACCACAGTTACAAGAAAGATAAAATTTGAAAAAACAAATTCATCTGTTTCAAAAAGAAATTGGAGAATCACATCTGTTTCTTTACCGGAAGGCGGAACAAGCAATCAAAGTGTTGAAATTACAAAAATGACTGTCACTCTTCCGAACGGAGATACAATTGATGTTACTTCACCAAATGATTACTGGTTAGACAGATTCCCGGGAATCAGGCATCAGATTCCGGTTATAAATCGTGGTCAGGGAGTTAAATTAACCGTGGAAGTAAAAAGCCTTTTTGATGGTGAGGATTTTATAACTTTGACTTTTGGTGCAATACGTGGACAGGGACATCACAGAACCAAAGCCAGGTTTGAATTGGTTTCTTCTGAATTTGACGGAACTTATTACAATAAAGTTTACACACAGACATGGAACGAAGTAATGCAGCCTATGGGTCATAAACATGCAATTGTAAATGCTTTGCCAATGTCTTCTGTTAATGATTCTGATTCTCCGGTTGAAGAAAATTCATGGGGAATGCCGTATATTATTAAATAATTAAACAAAACATTGGAATTTTGTTTCACTGTCATCCTGATCCGTCTCCGTGGGTTGACGGATGTCGAAGGATGACAGTATTTTACTAAAATAAATTTTATATAAACTAAAAAGTTGATAAGAGTCTAAAACAAATAAAATGAAAAATGCAATTTTATTTATAGTTATTAGCGTTTTGTTCAGCTTTTGTTCTGAGCAGGCACCAACGCAGCTTTTGGATGATACTGCAAGTCCGAATGAACAGCTCGATATTGAAGTGCTGCCGAGAGAACAAAATGTTTTTGATTATTCAAGTGACTATGATTCGACAGGTATATTCGAACCGATTAGGCAGGAATCATCTGTAATATTTGCAAACGGAATTAAAAACACTTATTCAAATATTACAGTTCGCCAGTTATACATGTCTTCAGTTTTAATTGACAAAAAAATGCCGGTTTTTCATCGCGGCGGAAGAATTATTGGATATTATTCAACTGCTGAAGGTAAGGTAAAATTTAATAATGAATATGCACAGATTTCTGACAGAAAAGTGAGAATAATGTTGAATGGTGTTTCAAAGGATACTTCGTTGGGAAAAATGTTTGTGATAAAGAAAAGATATCTTCTGAATATTCCGCAGAATTTTCCTTACAATTCAAGCATAAAATTTGAGTATGAAAAATCTGCGATGGGAAATCACAGAACTTCTTTTGATATAATTACTCCCGATGAAATTAATGGTGAAATTAAAGTCAGCGGGAAAAAAAGTGATAAAGATTTGAAAATTGAATTAAAATGGAATGCTAAAAATTCGGGTAAAATAGAAATAATCATTGGTGGAGGCAGAAAGGATAAATTATTGATAAAACCATTGCTTCGGCTTAGGACAGATGATGATGGTTTGCTGAAATTACCGTGGACATTTCTTCGTTCGCTGCCTTTTGACCAATTCGATTATTTGGTTTTAAGTTTTGAAAGAGCTGTAAAAAAATCATTTTCAAATCAAATGATGGGCGAGAATCTTGTTATATCAAAAAGTATTCACAATATTAAATTTGATATTCCTTAAATCATTTGCTCTTTTGCTTTTGGTTTGCAGTGTGTCCTATTCTCAGGAAAACTTAGATTTTATGGGAGGTTATCCAAGCCTAATGACTGATGGTTTTAGAAAAAATTCGTTTGAAAGCAATCCCGGAAATTTTGTTGCCAAAAGTGACTGGGAATTTTCGGCAATTTACGGTGCTGATTTTTCAAGTTCAGGCAGCAATATTTCAAATGATATTTTTCTGATTTCACTTTCAAAAAAAATGGACAGGCATTATTTTTATTTCAGATATACACCTGCTTTCAAAAAAAGTTTTATAATCTCAGCAGGAAATAACATTACAATCGACAGCTCATCTGCTTCATTAAAAACGACAATTAATTATTCAGAAAAATTTGGGCTCGGTTATTCTTATTCTTTCGGCAGTAATTTTTCGCTGGGTTTTTCCACGAGATATTTTGAAGAAGAAATGAAAGAGGATGTTTTTAATTTTTTTATCGGCGATACTTCAATTCTTACAACATCTACATCTGTTTCGCAAAAGAAATTCTGGCGGACAGATTTCGGAATGAATTATCTGTTGTCAGAACGTATCAGATTAAATCTTTCCTCAAAAAATCTTTTTCTGTTAAATGAAAATGGAAATCTGAGCAATAAACATTTTGAATTAAAATTGAAAAAGGGAATTATCTTTGGGCTTGAATCAAAGCTTTCGGAAAATCTGGCTCTTAATTTTAACTGGGATGTTGCAAGTTCTTTTTTACTTGGTTCTTTTTACTTGTTTGAAATTTTTGGAGGGAAAGTTATTGGGGGAATAAACATAACACATGATCAAACTCAAAACCCTTTTATAAACGTAATCATGCCCACAGTTTCTTTCTCCTCCAACCTATATTCTGTTTCTTTAAGTTATATTAATTACTTACAAAGCCGTAACAATCGTCTTTCGGATTTTGCAGAAAAAGGAATTCAAAATATTGTAAGTAATCAGTTTGCAGATGACAAGTTGCTGCTCTCAATGAATTTTGCACTCAGTTTCAAGCATGAAAAAGCTGTTGAGTTTTTAGACGTCGAAGTGACAAATGACATTTTTCCAACATTAACCGAAGAATTTGTGAATCATCCTTTTGCAATTGGACATGCTAAAAACCTGACTGATAAAACTATTTCAGTAAAGCCTATAAGTTTTATTCCTGGAATCAACAATGAACATATTTATTCGCCGACGGTTGAAATCGCGCCAAATTCCATAGGCGAAGTTAAATTTTTTACTCTCATTTCTGATGAGAAGAATTACGAAAAAAGAAAAATTGATAATGCTGAATTTTTGCTTTTTACAACCGAGCCTGACTACGAAGATAAAACTGAAAAACCTGTTCTGATTAATACAAAAAACAATTGGGATGGAAAGGTTAGCAATCTCCGTTATTTTGTTTACCGAAGCTTTGATTATTCACTTGACTTTGCAACTCGGACGATGAAAAATTATTCGTCAGCAATTGATTCAAATGTTTATCTGAAAAAATTTAATTCGGTAAAAGTTTTGTTTTCAGAGTTTGTAAAAAATATGAATTACTTTTCTGACCCGCGTACAAGTTTTGAATATGTTCAGTTTCCAAAAGAAACAATGGAAAGAAAAGGCGGTGACTGCGATGATTTGTCAGTCGCTTTTGCTTCAATACTTGAAATCGCTGGAATTGAAACAGCATTTGTTGATTTTAAGTCTGATGACGGAATCAGTCACGTGAATCTGCTTATAAATACAGGTTTGAATTCATCGCAGGCTGAATTAATTACTCAAAATGACAAGAAGTATTTTCTGCGGGAAAATCAGAATGGGGAAGATGAAATATGGATTCCGCTTGAAACAACACATTTTGTAAGTTTTGAATCTTCATGGAATCTTGCAGCCGAAAAATTTTATCGTGAAGCAATTGAGAATTTTGGACTTCAAAAAGGGAAAGTTTTAATAACTGATATTTATTAGAGGTGTTTATGAAAATTTTAATGTTTGTATTATTTGTCAGTCAGATTTTATTTGCTCAGGATTTTATTGTTCAAAAAGTTTCGGGAAATGTTTTTGTTCAAAAAGGATTTGAAGAGAAAACACAAAAAGTAAATACCGGCGATAAATTAAAAAGTAATGACTTGATTATCACAGATGAAAGTGCTTTCATTCATCTTAAAGATAAAAACGGAAATTCATTTGTGCTGAAATCAAATTCGGCTGTTGGTGTGAATTATTTGAGAAAAATGTCACTAAACGATTTGATTTTGGCTTTAACGCAGGAAGAAATCAGAACTGTTCCGCGAAACAGCAACAAAACACCAAATACGGCAGTTTATGGCACTGAAGCAAGAATGAAAAAACCATTTGATTTTCAGAACAAACTCGGGCAGAAGAAAATTAACGGTGCGAAGCAACTTGCGGAAAGTGGATTTGTCGAATCGGCAATACTAGCAGCGAAAGAGACTTTCAGGAAATATCCTGCAACCGGTAAAAATTTTGGTGACAGACTTTATTTTGCTGACCTGGTTAAAAATCTTGGACTTGATGAAGAATCAATTTCAGAATACAATAAAATTTCAAAAATTGCTGAAACAGATGCTCAAAAAGAAATATTAAGTAATCGAATAGAGGGAGTAAATCTTAAAATAATTCGGAATTGATTCTTTTCTGATATATGTTGAATTGAAACTTTAAAATTTTTTATCGGGTTATTCTAAATAAAAGTTAATCCAATGAAAAAAATATTCGACAATATCAGTGTAAAAACAAGCAAATTAATCACGAATTCATATTCAACTTCTTTCAGTCTTGGAATTCGCGCATTCTCTCCCAAATTCAGAGAACCAATTTATTCTATTTATGGATTTGTCAGAATTGCTGATGAAATTGTTGATTCTTTTCATGATTATGATAAAATCCTGCTGATGAAAAAATTCCGGGAAGATACATTTGAAGCAATAAAACTTGGTATCTCAAGTAATCCGGTTCTTAACTCCTTTCAGGCAGTTGTAAGAAAATATAATATTGATTATCAGCTCATAGATAAATTTTTAAAAAGTATGGAGATGGATTTGACAGAAAAAACTTATGAGCGTAATAGTTATGATGATTATATTTTTGGGTCAGCAGAAGCTGTCGGATTGATGTGTTTAAAGGTTTTTGTTGGTGGCGATAAACTTAAATAAGAAAAATTAAAATTTTCGGCTCAAATGCAGGGTTCGGCTTTTCAAAAAGCAAATTTTTTGCATGATATCAAAAGTGATTTGGATGAGAGAGGCAGAATTTACCTCCCCGATGTACAACATTCCGAAAAAATATCTGATGAAAATAAAATCCGCCTTGAAAAAGAAGTGGAATATGAGTTTGATGAAGCACTGAAAGGTATAATGAAACTTCCAATGGGCGTAAAACTTGGGGTTTACTCTGCTTACCTTTATTACCGCATGTTGTTCAATAAAATCAAAAAAATGAAAGCACAGGATTTGCTTAAAAAGCGAGTAAGAGTTTCTGATTTTCAAAAACTTGTTTTACTTATTAAATCGGTTTTTCAAATAAAAATTCTTAAACTTATTTAGTAAAACCATTAATAAATACAAACTGACAATTGAAAACTAAATCTGTTGCAATTATTGGTGCTGGACTTGCAAGTTTATCCGCTTCAATTTATTTGCGGAAATTTGGATTTAAAGTTGATGTATTCGAGCAAGGAAAAGAGCCATGAGGAAAAGCCGCTTCTGTGGTTTTTGATGGTTTCAGATTTGATTCCGGTCTGACTTTATTAACAATGCCTTTAGTTCTTGAAGATTTGTTTAAACTCTTTGATAAGAAATCAGAAAATTATTTGTCTATCAGAAAGTTAGAATCAATTTGTAAATATTTTTTCAGCGACGGAACAGAGCTTACAGCATATTCAGACATAAATAAACTTTCAGAAGAAATTCAGGCAAAGACAAATGAAAATGTAAATTCGGTCAGAAAATATTTTGACTACTCGAAGCAAATTTATGATTTAACTGCTGATTTGTTTTTGAAGAAGAGTTTCTCGGAACTTTCTTCTTTTCTTAATTTCCATTCTCTTAAAACATTATTTTCAGTCAATAAAATTGATGCTTTCAGAACAATGCATCAGGCAAATACAGATTTTTTTTCTGACAAAAGACTTGTTCAGTTATTTGACAGATATACCACATATAACGGCTCGAATCCGTTCAAGGCTCCGGCAACTTTGAATATTATTCAACATGTTGAATACGGAATAGGAGGTTATCTTCCTGAAAACGGGATTGCTGATATTCCAAAATCACTGTTTGAATTAGCAAAAAAGTCGGGGTTAATTTCTGGTTTAATAACAAAATCGAAAATATTATCCGTGATAAAAATAATTTTGTAAAAGGATTAACAGTTATCAGTAATTCAGGTTCATCAGAAAAAAAATTTGATGTAGTTCTATCTAATGCTGATGTGAATTTTACATACAAAAAACTTTTGAATGATGCATCTTCGAAACAGGCTGTTAAATATAAGAAGTATGAGCCGTCAACTTCCGCTTTGGTTTTTTATTGGTGAGTGAAAACGTTTAGTGATAAACCGGAAATTTATAATATTTTGTTTTCGCAAAATTATGATGAAGAATTTACTGACTTATCTGATAAAAAAATCTGCCCGAATGATCCAACAGTTTATATTTATATTTCATCCAAGTTTAATAAAAAAGATGCACTTGACGGACATGAAAATTGGTATGTAATGATAAACGCCCTTTATATTGTAAACCAAAACTGGGAAGATGAAATAAAACGAAGCAGAAAAATTATAAAGGACTTTATTTTGCCGGCGGAAGTGCTCATCCCGGTGGCGGAATTCCGCTGGTGATTTTATCAGGCAAAATTGCTGCCGAACTGATTAATAAATATGAGTGAAAAATGATTGAAGCAAATCATAAAAAATTTGCTCATTTGATTTTTAATATTATAGTTTTTTCAGGACCAATTTTCTTTGGATTACAAAAGAAGTTTGGTTTCTGTGATAAAATTTTTCCTGCATTTATTTCTGCTTTTTTTTCTGCAATTCCGTTTGTAGTTTGGGATGCATTGGTAACAAACATCCACTGGTCTTTTAACGAAAATTATATTTTGGGAATAAAATTTTGGAGTTTGCCGATCGAAGAAATTCTGTTTTTTATCAGTGTGCCTTTTGCCTGCATTTTCTTATGGGAAATGATAATTCAGAATTCCAGAGACAGATTCAGCTTCAGTATGTTTTATTTTTATTCTGTTTCAGCCATTTTTTTTCTTTTAAGCTCTTTACTCTTTTATTTTGGTAAAATTTATTCCGGGTTGGTTTTCTTTGCGCTTTTGGTGATGGTTATAATTGATTTTTTTAGTTCAAAAATTGCTTTCAGGCGTCATTTTCGCATTTTTCCGGGTTTTGTGTTGCTGGCGATTTTGATTTTTAACGGCTATCTGACAGCGAGACCAATGGTGCTTTATTCCGGCAAATACATAACTAACTTGAGAATTTTTACAATTCCTTTGGAAGATATTGGATATGGTTTTTCTTTGATTTATCTTGCAATCGCAGTCTATGAAAAATTGAAGAAATCAATAAATGTTCGAAAGAAGACCATATTTATTAAATAATACAATTCAGAAATATTCTTGGGGAATGAGTGGAAAAAATGCTTTCATTCCCAAATTGTTGGGCATTACTTTAGAAAAAAATGAACCTTCTGCAGAATTATGGATGGGCGGACATCCTTCAGCACCTTCAAAAATTTATTTGTTTGATTCGTGGATTAATTTGAATGATGTAATCAGAGATTTTCCTGTTGAAATTCTTGGGCAGAAGATTTTCGAAAAGTTTGGAAGTCAGTTGCCTTTTTTATTTAAAGTCCTTTCTGCTGCACAGCCGCTTTCTATTCAGGTGCATCCCAATAAAACGCAGGCAGAAGAATTAAACTCAAAAGATCCCGAGCATTATCCTGATAAAAATCACAAGCCGGAAATTGCCATTGCTATTGATGAATTGAAAATGCTTGTGGGCTTCAAAACAATTCAGGAATTTGATGCTTTGTTTGAAAGATTTCCGGGTTTCAGAAGTTTCTTCCGCATTACAAAAGCCGAACTGAAAAATGTTTTATTAATGAACGCCGAGGACCAAAAGCTTTTCCTAAGAAACATCTTAAAAAAATTATTTGATCATTCGATTAAACAAAGTCCATCATATTTTACTTTGGTTGAAGGACTGCGGAATAAAATTGTCAATCAGCTTGAATATGATAATCTTGATGAAGCCGAAATTTTATTCCATGATTTATATCCAAAATTCAATAACGATCTGGGACTTGTTCTGCTATTGATGATGAATTTTACAACGTTGGAAAAAGGCGAGGCGATTTTTACTCCCGCAGGCGTTCCACATGCATATATTCAGGGAAATATTATTGAATGTATGGCAAATTCGGATAATGTTATTCGTGCAGGATTAACTCTTAAATTCAAAGATGTTGATTCTTTGAAAAACATAATCGATTATTCATTCGGCATCCCGGAAAAAGTTAAAAGTTCCGGTGATAAAAAACATTTGATATTCAAAACTGCTGCGGAAGAGTTTGAAGTGCATTATTTGTCACTGAGTGCAGGACAGAATTTGCAATACTTCTGCAATGATAATCCAACAATCGGAATTCTGACTGAAGGCGAAATCCAAATTACATGGGAAAATGATTCACAATTATATCTGTTTTCGAAAGGGCAGTCATTTTTGCTTCCTGCAAGTTTGAATGAATGTAAATTTCAGGCTGTTACAAAGTCAAAATTATATTTATCGGGTTTGCCTCAATTATAAAAAATCTGAACGAAAATGTTTTTTCTGCTGTTTCAAATTTTAACACTAATTCATATTGAGTCAGGTAATTTTTAATGACCCTTAAAATTCTGATTAAAAAGCACATTATCTGGGGCATGAGATTTGGCTTCATTTAATTAATTTAAAAGAAAAATTTATGACACAAATTATTATTGAAGCATTGCTTATAACAGGCGGCGGGTTTGTTGTTCTGTTTTTATTATCTTTAATTTCATCAAAAATTAAAGTGAAGCAAAATCTTAAAAATTCGAAGAGGAATCTCCTTGAGCAGAAAACAAATATCAGGGAAATTTATATTCAGAATATCAACCGGAATTTGGGAAAATCTGAACCAAACAAAGAAAACAATTCTCAAAAATCTCAGAATGTTGACAGGAAAAATCAGAAAATCAGACTTGTTAAAGAAAACTACAATCAAACAATGAGAAATCAGTTTTCTTCGGCAAGCAATTCATATGAAAAAGAAGGAATATTTTATACAGCAAGAAACTTTCAAAGTCTTTCCAATGCGAATCAGTTTTATTATAGTTCTAATAAAGAATTATAATTTCACGTCTCTGTAAAAATTTCGTTTATTTTCTTTTGAAATTCAATTCTATTGCGGGGTGAAAAATATTCTTCCCAACTTTTCTAAATTATTTTGAAAAATGTTCGATAATCTTAACAAGAAATAGAAGGAACTATTATGCAATTCATTGTTTGGTCTGATTTTTTCAGTACCGGCATTAATTATATTGACGGTCAGCACAAAAAACTGATTGATATTGCAAATGATTTTCATGCATCTGTAAAAAACAATGCCAATAAATCGACAATGTTTTCGATTCTGAATCATTTGGTAAGTTACGCTGAAGAGCATTTTGCTGACGAGGAATTAATAATGCGTAAAGCAGGAGTTTCTGCCGAGCATTTTGAATATCACAAAGATTTGCATGAGAAACTTACACTTTCAGTTTTTGAGTTAAATTCAGAACTCGAGCGCGGGGAGCCAAAAACTCTTCATGAAATTGAAGTTTTCTTAAATGATTGGTTAATAAAACATATTTTGGAAGAAGACAGGAAAATGCTTCCGTATTCTGCCAAATTAAAAAATTATAATCCAATGATGAATTAAAATAATAAAATTAAAACACGGATGTTTTAATAAAAGAAATGGATTTTTATGAATAATGCTGAACAATTATCGTATTCGCTGAGCAACGAAAATTATGCTTATGCTGAAATAAATGTTGGAAAATTTAACGACTTTGCAAAAAGATATATTTTTTTTGAATCGGATGCTGAGAACGATAAATATTATCTTATTAAATCCAACACTAAATTCAATTCTATAATTCTGCCTGAAGAGCTTTCAGAAAATTTTATTTATTATAAAGACTTTGCCAAGTATTTTGTTCTTGATACAAAGTTTTCGAAAATTCTACATAAAATTTATAATATCAATCTGCAAAAAATGGTTCGCACAAATCCTCAAAAACTTATTTACGAATATTATTATAAATGGGTTTTTGCAGATTTGAATAAAGACAATCGCTACTTTGCAATGAGTGTATTAAAACAAATTAAAGAATCGAGGAAAAACGCCCTGAACCTTGTCCTACAGGGTAGTATTCTTGCCAACGATAAAAATCTTCTGAATATTCAAAAATCACTTGAATCTTTCGATGAAGCTGAGCAGTTGCTTTCTCTTAAAAGTTTTGAGATTAGTGATATTGCTGAAGTGAAATACTTTATTTGTCTATTTAAAGGCTTTGTTCAATTACTCGATCAAAACCACGAAGGAGCTAAATATGAATTTATTCAGGCACTTTCACAAAAATCTGATGGAATAACAGCAAAATTTCACCTGGCAATTTCTGAAATACACTTGTCGGATTTAGACTTATCCAAATCTCTGGTGAATGAAATTGTCGATTTTGACTTAAATAGAACTCATCAAAGCATTGAAGCCAACAAAACCAATGACTTTAATTATTTTGTCAGGAACTTTATCAGCAGCAATTATTTCAACGATTCAGTTTGCTATTCACTTCTTGAGGTTTTTGAGAATCGAATAAATGATTTGACCAGTTCAGCACAAGTAAGATTTCTGTGCCTCAAAGAAGATATAATTTCTTTGAAAGAAATAAAATTTGGAGAAATGCATGAGGAGGAAATTTATAAAAGTCTTGATTTTATTGAAGAATTTGTAAAGAATTATCAAAACAGCGAGAATCTTCTTGTTTTAGAAAACATTTCAAAGATTGAGCAAAAACTTGTCGATACATTAAAAAGCATTTTAAGTAATATTGAAGAAAGTTATAAACGTGAAATTCAGGAAAGCTTAAAAATATATGATTTGAAAATAGGTGAAAATGTTCAGCTTAAAGCAAGGCATCAATCAGAATATGAACTGCAAAAGAAAAGAATTGAAGACAAATTAAAAACAACCCTTACCGATTATCAGTTGATGATGGATGAGAAAATTAAATCCATAGAATACAAATCAGAGAACATTGAATCCAAGCCGGAATATAATCCTTCAGCTTCATTCAAGAATTCAATTTCCTATTCACTGTTTCTTTCGCTCTTGGTTTTGCTGCTTGCGGGATTTGCGGAATATTCAAACAGCAGTGTTCAGGAAGTCACTGATGCAAGTAAAGTTTTGACAATCGTTTTATTTCATGGCTCAAAATGGGGTGTTATTTCTTTTGTCATTGGAATTTTTATTTCACTGATGGTTTCAGCCTCTACAAGTATGGAAAAAGCAAGTGCCAAACAGCGATTGGCAAAGACCGTTTCTCTTTTAAAAAACGAAAAAGCCGAAAATATTAAAACGATTAAAGAAGATTTTGAAAGAGCCATTACCGATAATGAGCAGAAATACAAAAGTAGAATTGACTCGGTTGATGAACAGGTTCGTGAATTGATCGAAAAGAAAAAGCAGGATGAAAGTGTCATGATTGAGAGAGCTGCGTCAAGAGTAAGTAAAGAAACCAGCCGAACAAAAGAAATTATTGAGCATTATCAATAAGTTGAATATTAAATCATGTCATCTTTCGATGAGTTCAGACTGACAAGATTGAACTTTTTGTCAGCCTCCGATAAAACATCAGAAAAAACAATCAAAGTCCGCATGACTCAAATCAGGTTAAATCCAAAACAAATAATTGGCTAATATTGACCCAATTGCCAAAAATAATCACAAAAACTGCTTTTTTTAACCAAAAACCAAGAATTTATCTGGAATGATTTTGTCAGTATTTTCAGGTCACCTTACGCATTTGTCATGCTGAATTTTTTTCAGCATCTACAAAACTTAACAAAAGAAGATTCTGAAACAAGACTTGCCTGACGGCAGTCGGGTTCAGGATGACATTATTGTAAACTTTGTGTAAGGTGAATTATCAGATTAAGTATAGAATAAACTTTTGGGATTTAATGAAAAAAGACAAATATCAGGTTGCCGTTGAATTGTTTAATTCTGAAAAATTTGACAAGGCAAAAGAAATTCTTTATGGATTAGTCAGAATGAACGCTCGGGATTTTGATGCGTACAATTTTCTGGGAATAATCGAATTAAAAGAAAAAAATTACAAAAAATCGCTTGAATATTTCAACAAGGTTCTGGAAATAAAAAGAGATCATCCGAATGTTTATTATAATATTGGAATGTGCCTTCAATGTATTGGTGAAATCGAACAGGCAATAAATGCATATAAAAACTTTTATCAGACAAACCAAAATCATCTGGATGTTTTGAATAATCTTGGGCTTCTTTATGTGGTTGATAAAAAATATGAACTTGCTGAAGAACATTTCAAGAAGGCAAATAAACTTAATCCGAATGAAGCAAAAATTCTGCTCAATTATTCAAATCTGCTTTTTGCAAAGTTGCGTTATGATGATATATTGAATTTGGACAAAAACATTTCTGAAGTAAGTGATAAAACTTCCTCCGATGAATTAGTTGGTTTCAAAATCAATGTTGCAAAAGCACTTTTTAACAAGGGCAGAATTGATGATTCGCTGATTTTACTTGAGTCTCTTTTGCAAGTATCTCCGGTAAATTCAGATGTCATGTTAAATATTGCAAACATTTTTCTTTTTAAGTCTGATAATGACAAGGCAAAATTCTATTTTAATAAATTACTTAATACACGTCTGGAATCCGCCGGTTATAATGGACTTGGACTTATTGAACTGAGAAATATGAATCTCGATAAAGCCGAACATTTTTTCCGTGAAGCCATTAAGAGAGAGCCTGAGACTTCAGAATTTCATTATAATTTGAGTCATGCTTTATTGCTAAAAGGAAATCTTGATGAAGGATTTAAGGAATATGAATGGAGAAAAAAGAGAGATGAGTTTTTAAAAAGAGAATTCAGCAAGCCAGAACTGAGCGATGAGGATATTTATGGCAAACGTATTCTTGTTTGGGATGAACAGGGAATTGGAGATATAATACAGTTTATCAGATATTTTAAAATCTTGAAACAGAGAGGTGCAATTGTAATTTTTCAATGTGCTGCCGGTGTTATTAATTTAATTGAAAATGCAAAATATATTGATACATTACTGCCAAGAAATTCAACTGAAGAGCCTGATGTTGAATATGATTTCCAAATCTCTCTGCTTAGTTTGCCAAAATATTTTAATACAACATTAGAAACCATTCCGACTGAATCAAAGTATATTTTTGCAAAGCAGGATTTAGTAAACCACTGGAAAAACCATTTTCAACAGTTCGATAAAAAGAAAATCGGAATAGTTTGGGCTGGAAATCCAAAGCATTCAAATGACAAAAACCGATCGATAAAATTAAAATACTTTAGTAAATTATTTAGGCTGTCAAACTGCCAGTTCTTTTCATTACAGAAGGGTTTTGGTTTAGAACAATCAGCAGAATTTAGTGGCAGTTTAATTGTACTCGATAATAAAATCAACAATCTTTCTGATACTGCTGCAATTATTGAAAATCTTGATCTGGTGATTTCAGTTGATACTTCTGTTGCGCATTTATCTGCCGCATTGGGAAAAGAAACTTTTGTGTTGCTTCCCTTTTCTCCCGATTGGAGATGGATGGCAGAAATTAATTATTCGCCATGGTATTCCACAATGAAATTATTCCGACAGCAAAAAGAGGGTGACTGGGGAAGTGTTTTTGATGTAGTTCAATCAGCACTGAAAGGAAATTCTGTTTTAGCCAAAACAGAATTTCATAAAGAAAAAACATCGAAGAATAAAATTTTTCTCGGACTGACAAGCGGTGAAAATTTTGGTTGGGGTGTTTGCAGTAAATATCTAAAAAAAGAGTTGGCAAAAAAAAATCTTGCTGAGTCACTGGAAGAATATTATTCAGTTGATGATGGAAAAAAAATAGAAGGCAAAGTTTTTCACGGATTAACGGATATTGAATTTAACAGCATTTATAGGGTTCGCGGAAAACAAAATTACGGCTATACTTTTTTTGAAAATGAGTTGCTTCCTGTCTCTGTTGAAAATGCAAAGAAATATGATGTGGTAATCGGAGGTTCCACTTGGTGCAAAGAGAAAATGGAAGCGAAGGGAATTTTAAACACTGATGTTCTAATCCAAGGAATTGACCCGGAATTGTTTTATCCGATACATGAAAATGCAAATGAAAAATTATTTGTGATATTTTCCGGCGGAAAGTTTGAACTTAGAAAAGGACAGGACCTGGTATTAAAGGCAGTAAAACATATCCAGGACAAATATGCAAATGTAATTCTGATTAATGCCTGGTATAATTTCTGGCCTCAGTCAATAGCAACAATGTCGAAAAGCTCACATATCAAGTTTGATTACAAAGGCTCTAATTGGGCTGAGATAATGAATCACATTTATGAAATAAATGGTCTTAATAGCAAACAGATTTTTACTCTTCCGGTTACACCGAATGAGAAGTTGAGAGAACTTTATGCCAAGACAGATATTGGAATATTTCCAAATCGGTGTGAAGGCGGTACAAATTTAGTGATGATGGAATATATGGCTTGCGGTAAGCCTGTGATTGCTTCTTATAATTCCGGACATACGGATGTGCTCAATGGAAATAATTCGCTGATGTTAAAAGAGATGAAAGAGTTTCAGCTTTTTGAAAATGGGAAAATGCATGTTGACTGGAATGAGCCGAGTCTGGATGAATTAATAGACAGAATTGAATTCGCGTATAATAACAGAGAAAAAATAAAAGCAGTCGGACAAAATGCAGGTAAATTTATGCGGGATTTTACATGGTCTAATACTGCTGAAAAATTGATAAAAATAATTACGGATTGACATTGCTGACTTTAAGTATGATAATAAAGAATGAAGAAAAGTATCTTGAAAGGTGTCTTTCTTCTGCTAAAGAAATTACAGATGAAATTGTAATTGTTGACACAGGTTCAACTGACAATTCAAAACAAATTGCACAGAGTTTCGGAGCGAAAACATTTGATTACAAATGGTGCAACGATTTTTCGGCTGCCCGCAATTTTGCATTGGAAAAATCAACCGGTGACTGGATTTTGTATCTTGATGCAGATGAAGAAATAAATCAGCATTCAATCCCGGAAATTCAGAAAATCAAAAACACAAAACAGACAAAAGCTTTCAATTGTAAAATCAGAAATGTAAATGAGTTTACAGGAAGGGAATCGCTTATGACTTATCCGCGGTTATTTCCAAACAAAAAATCGCTTGCATTTCAGGGAAAAGTTCATGAACAGATTTTAACCTCACTCAAATCAAATAACATAAAAATTGAAAACAGCAACATTGAAATAATTCATTATGGATATAATTTGTCTAAAGAAGATTTTAAGAAAAAAGCTGAACGAAATCTAAAACTTCTTTTAGATGAATATGCATGCAATAAAAGTCCGTATGTAGAATTTCAAATCGGACAGACATACAATATTCTTGAAAACGGTGAACAGGCAGCAAAGTATTTTCAGTTGGCAGTGAAAGATAAAAATCTTGAACGAGATTATTTATCAACAGCACATAGGGTACTGTCACATTATTATTTAGAAAAAATGAATATGGATGAGGCGGCAAATCATATTGAAAAATCAATTCAGTATGATGACAGACAGCCAGTCTCGTTTTTGCATCGCGCCAGGTTAAATTCATTGACAAATCAAAAAGAAAAATGCTTTTCGGATATTGAAAAAGTAATGAATGTAATTTATAATTTGAGAGAAACTACAGATGAATACCTGCAAATTATAACAATCAGCGAGGAAGAAGTTTTTTGTGAAGCTATTAAATACTCTTTGATGTTTGACGAAACAGAAAAATTCAAATTCTACTTTTCTGAATACGAGAAGAGATGCAGCAATTTAACTTTGCGTTTTATACCTGATTTTATTGACATAATTAAATCAATTGCAGAAAAGAAAAAAATACCAACTGAAATTTCAGGATGTAAATTAGAAGAGCGGCATTTGGAAATTTTTGTCCTGTTAATAAAAAAGTTAAATGTTAATTATGAAATTTATTTTTCTGTTTTTGAAAACTGGTTTAATAAATCTTTTCTGTTCAATAAAGAATATGGGATGCTTTTGCTGGCTAAAGGTGAACTGGAATTGGCAGAAGAGAAATTATCAACCGCACAGTTATTAAATGACAATGACCCTTCGGTTTATTTTTTTCTGCTTTCAGTATTCATAAGTAAAAATCAAATTGATAAAGCAAAAAAGCATATCGAAAAAATTGGATTTAAATTCTCATCAAACAATCGGCTGCTTTCTAAAATAAATATGATTAAAGAAAAATTGTTTCATACCTAAGAAAGTATAATAAAATTAGCATTCCCCACTAAACTTTTATTCCATTGTTACGATAATGTAAATGAGAAATAAAATCTCATTTAATTAACTAAGCCGAGCAAGGATGTTCGGTAATTAAACAAAAACACGGAGGTATAATATGTCAGCATTTAAAATTAACACAAACATAAGCGCATTAAACGCTTACAACGCATTGGCAAAAGTAAATAACGATGCAACAAAAGCACAGCTTCGTCTTGCTTCACAAAAGAGAATCAACCACGTAGCAGATGATACATCAGGCTACAGAGTTGGTAAAGAATTGCAAGGTAAAGTTACTTTGATGAAAGCAGCTCAAGGTAACATCAGCTCAGCAAAAGATTTATTGTCAACAGCAGAATCAGCTCTTTCTTCAATCAACGATTTAGTAAATCAGATTAAAGGAAAAGTTGCCGATGCAAACGACCCAACAAAGAACATGACATCTCTTGCAAACGACGTAGTTGCTCTTGGAAGTGAAATTTCAAACATCTTCTCTAACACTAAGTTCAATGATACAACATTGTTAAGCGGTGCAAGCTCAAGCTATAGTTCAAGTTTCTCATTCCAGACTGGCGCAGCTGAAACCACTTCTGTCAATTTTGGAACAATGAATACTTTGGCATTAACTGATTTAACTGGTGCAACTTCTTCTACAATCAAAACTATCAGTGTTAGTACTCTTGAAACAGCAGTTGCAAATGCACTTGGTAGCATTGGTAACTATGTACAAAGATTAGATGTAAAAGATGAATTCCTTACTTCTGCAATTTCAAATGCTACTGCAAGCGTTAGCCGATTGTTTGATGCTGATATTGCAATGGAGCAGTTAAACGCCACAAAATCTCAGATTGGTGGTCAGGTAGCAACATCTATGTTAGCTCAGCTTAACTCAGCTCCTCAAAACGTTCTCGGTTTATTCCGTTAACATTATCTTTTTCCATCCCCCGGGATTCTCGGGGGGTTCTTTAACTAAACAAAGGATATATTAATGTATAGTTTAAAATCTTCATTGACACAAAAAAGATTAAATCAATATCTTGTTAAAGAAATAATGGAAGCTACTCCTCAACAGTTGCTATTGAAAATTTATGATTTTGCACTTCTAAATGCACAGCGAAAGAATATAGAAAAAACAAATGCAGCATTGCAGGAGTTAATTAA
>Ga0210044_10000884_pt1 | contig 45683 bp, 40 predicted proteins | sample CryGey13umfilter_2_FD_183959 | JGI IMG/M metagenome (GOLD analysis project Ga0210044, IMG submission 183959) | Groundwater microbial communities from aquifer in Utah, USA - Crystal Geyser 4/9/14 3 um filter (SPAdes) (version 2) | ecosystem: Environmental > Aquatic > Deep subsurface >... | reverse complement strand
TTTTTTAAAGCATTTTGTAAATAATGTTTTTCTTCAGGTGATAAGAAATTTTTAATAGGCATGATTAAGATTAACAAATTTATTTGTATTATTGTAATTATATACTATACAAGTGCGTCTTAGCTTAAACAACAGGGTAGTTTAGAGGAATTAAGAAAGATAGAGGGAAAACATTTAGAGTTTTTCTAACCTATATTTATCAATAGACCATTATTGATAATATTTTATGACTAATATCCCTCCCCCCCTCACGGGAAACGAAATCAGAGAGAAATTTTTAAACTTTTTCGTGCAAAAACAGCACAAAATCCTCCCTAGTGCTTGAAAAAAAAGTTTATCGGTCATTTTAGTTACATTTGCATTTTTGAAAAAATTATTGTAGATTATAGTCAACAAATAAAAGTGATGTCAGTAGAAAATGAAAGCGATAAGTTTGTTTTGTAGTGGAGGAATAGGAGATTTAGCCCTTCAAAATAGTGGTTTTGATGTAATAGTAGCGAATGAAAAAATTAACGATCGTGCTCAAGTGTTTAAATTTAATTATCCGGAAACATCAATTATTATTGGTGATATTTGGCAGAAAAAAGAGACGATCTTAAAAGAAATAATCAGAAAATTATCAGGTGAAAAATTAGATTTAGTATTTGCTACCCCACCATGTCAAGGAATGTCAAAAAATGGTAGAGGAAAACTTTTAAACGGTATTCGGGAAGGTAAAAAAAGTGAAATAGATGAGAGAAATTTATTAATAATTCCTACAGTAGAAATTTTTGTCGCTAGTGGTGCAGATACGCTAATTATGGAAAATGTACCAGAAATGGAAAAAACCTATATTCCTCATCCTTATAAACATGGAGAATTAATTAATATTTTAGATTTTATTCAAGAGTCTTTAGGAAAAAATTTTGTAAGGTGTATTCGTAACATTGAATTTGCTGATTATGGTGTCCCTCAATGTCGTCAAAGATTGATTTCAATATTTACAAAAAATGAAAAATTAAAATCTTATCTTCAATTTTCAGGGGATCTTTTTCCTCCACCAACTTATAGTAAAGATGGATTAAATCTTCCTCTTTGGATAACCGTTAGAGATGCTATTTCCCATTTGCCTCCTCTGTGTGCTGATAATCCTAAAAATGCTAAGTGTCAATCTATTCCTTATCATTATGTTCCCTTATTAGACGAAGATAAATATTTGTGGGTAAGCAATACTCCACCTGAAAAAAGTGCTTTTGATAATCAATGTATTAATCCTCATTGTCGATTTACTGGGAATCAAACTCATCAAGCGAAAAAAAATAGTCATGGTATTAATCGAGCTAGTACCGAAACACCTATATATTGTCAAAAATGCGGACACCTTCTCCCTCGCCCTTGGGTAAGAGAGGGGAAAGAATATCGTTTGATGAAAGGTTATACCAGTGCCTATAAAAGAATGAGTTGGGATGCACCATCTAGCACTTTAACTCGGAATCTTTCTTATGCTTGTAGTGACAATAAAATTCATCCTAGCCAACATCGGGTATTATCTCTTTATGAAGCAATGATTTTACACACTATAGATAAATATCCTTTTCAGTGGAAACGAGCAGATGGTAAAAAGATTAGTGATAAATTGATTAGAGACTTGATAGGTGAAAGTGTGCCACCTTTAGGATTAGAACAAATTTTTTCTTTTATAATGTCAATCCTCACTGACAATCATCAAAATGTGACTAAAAGTCAACAGAAATCTCAACAATTATGTCTATTTTGAAATTAAACTACTTTTATTGTACTTATTCAAAAAATTAATATAACGTTGATCATCTCTCACCAAAATCCAATTATTATACATTTTGCGAACTCCATCACGAGGCATAATTGAAACACTTGTTGTTCTTCCTCCTCCTTCTTTGGGTGTAACGATTTTACCCCAGTCATTTTCTGTTAAATTACTGCTGAAAAAAATGGCAATTATTAGAGGAATCTTATTATCAAAATCCCAAAGTAAACCAATCAGGTTATTTGTTTCGCGATGATGGGCTTTCCAATCGTAACCTTTTAACATTTTAATTCGGGTATCTCCCATATCGGGCTTGGTTAATCCTTTTTTTCTTAATTCTGATGGTGATGGTACAGAACCACAAGTAGCTTTCACCTCAATACCACCATTGATAAAAGGGCTAAAAGGCGATTTATCTCGTAATTCTCCTTGAGATGATAATTTTTGTAATATCTCTTTCCCAATAGTATCCATTAAAAGAAAATCGGGATAACCGTCTTGATGAGGATTTTTAATGAATAATTCCCCTGATTTTTGAGCAAAACTGATAGCAAATAATTCACCAATAAATGATGATAAATTTCTCATTCCTAAAATAGCAAATATGTCAACGGGTATATCTTTTACTATTTTTTCAATCACTAAATGAGAGTCTTTTAAGGCTAACTCAAAAATTGCTTTATCGATCGAAATTTGATTCCCTTTTCCCGAAATAAAACTGGTATCACAGTTAGGGTTTATTATATAATTCATGATAAACTTCACTCAAAAAAGTAGGAATATCCATATCCAGTGCGATAACAATTTGTTCTAAAGAGTCAAGGGTAATATTTCTCACTCCACGCTCAACCCCAGATATATAAGTTCGATCGAGATTCGCTTTATATGCTAGGGCTTCTTGACTGAGATTTCTTTTTTTTCTTATTTTTTTGATGGTTAAAGCAACATAAGTTCGCAATGTACCTGACATAAATCAATATTGTTAACACTTGTAACTTTTATCATCTTAATTTTGATGATTATATGTCAACGGACTATAAGTCACATTTTATGGATTGCAATTGAAGTAGTGTATTGTAGGAACGATAGTTGTTAGCTAGACTCTACAAATTATCGGATAATAGGAGATAGACCATTATTGATAATATTTTATGACTAATATCCCTCCCTCCCTCACGGGAAACGAAATCAGAGAGAAATTTTTAGACTTTTTCGCCCAAAAACAACACAAAATTCTCCCTAGTGCTTCATTAGTGCCAGAAGATCCCACTGTTTTGTTAACTATAGCAGGAATGCTCCCCTTTAAGCCTATTTTCTTAGGGCAGAAAACCCCTGATTATCCTCGTGCTACCACTTCTCAAAAGTGCATCCGTACTAATGATATTGAAAACGTAGGGCGCACCGCTAGGCATCATACTTTTTTTGAGATGTTGGGTAACTTTAGCTTCGGTGATTACTTTAAGTCAGAGGCGATCGCCTGGGGGTGGGAATTGTCAACTCAGGTGTTTCAATTACCTCCAGAAAGAATCGTTGTCAGTGTCTTTAGAGAAGACGATGAGGCTTTTGCTATCTGGCGTGATGAAGTGGGAATCCCCGAAAAACGGATTATTCGTATGGGAGAAGAAGATAACTTCTGGAAATCGGGGGTAACTGGTCCTTGTGGTCCTTGTTCTGAGTTATACTATGATTTTAAGCCAGAATTGGGAGATGATGACATCGACTTGGAAGACGATACTCGCTTTATCGAGTTTTACAACTTGGTATTTATGCAGTATAATCGAGATGCCCAAGGCAATTTAACCCCTCTGCAAAACAAAAACATCGATACAGGCATGGGGTTAGAAAGAATGGCACAAATTCTGCAACAAGTGCCTAATAACTACGAAACTGACTTGATTTTTCCTATTATTGCCACCGCAGGAAAGTTGGCAAATATTGATTATAAAACCGCTTCGGAAAATACTAAGGTATCTTTGAAGGTTATCGGTGATCATGTGCGATCAGTAGTTCAGATGATAGCTGATGGTATTTCTGCATCGAATATAGGAAGGGGTTATATTTTGCGCCGTCTGATACGTCGTGTGGTGCGTCACGGGCGTTTAATCGGTATCGATGGCAATTTTATCAATGAGGTAGCAGAAACCGCTATCAGGCTATTAGAAGGGGTTTACAGCAATACCAGAGAAAGAGAAAAGGTAATTAAAACCGAGTTACAACGGGAGGAGTCGGCATTTTTAGCAACCCTTGAAAGGGGGGAAAAACTGTTAAATGAGGTGATTATTAAGCTCAAAAATCAGCAAAAATACAGCCAAGATGGCTTTGCTACCGATGGCTTTGCTACCGATGGCTTTGCTACCGATGGCTTTGCTACTATTTCGGGGGAGGATGCTTTTACCCTTTATGATACATTCGGTTTTCCCCTCGAATTGACTCAGGAAATCGCTGAGGAGGAGGGTTTAAAGGTTGATGTGGCTGCTTTTGAAGCGGAAATGGAAGCTCAACGCACTCGCTCTCAATCTGCCCATGAAACCATCGATTTAACTGTACAGGGTAGCATAGACAAGTTAGCAGAGCATATCCATCCCACAGAATTTTTAGGCTATAGTGAATATCAGTTAATAAGTCACATCGAGGGGTTATTAATTGACGGTAAATCAGTACAAAAAGCCGAATCAGGTAGTAAAGTGCAGTTAATTTTAAATAAAACCCCATTTTATGCAGAATCTGGTGGACAAATCGGCGATAAGGGCTATTTAGCAGGAGAAGATGTGTTAGTATCCATCGAAGATGTGCAGAAAGAGTCGGGCTTTTTTGTCCATTATGGTACAGTGGAAAGAGGTACAATTCAAATTGGGCAAAAGTTACGCGCAACTATCGATAAAGCCTGTCGTAACCGAGTTAAAGCTAATCATACCGCAACTCACTTGTTACAATCAGCATTGAAAAAAATTGTTGATGAAAACATCTCTCAAGCTGGTTCTTTGGTATCCTTTGATAAGTTACGTTTTGACTTTAATTCTCCCCAACCTATTACTAAGCAACAATTACAACAAGTTGAAGATTTAATCAATATTTGGATTGCTGAATCTCATCCGACAGATATTAGTATCATGGACATTGATGAGGCTAAAGCTAAGGGTGCGATCGCCATGTTTGGGGAAAAATACGGCTCAGAAGTGCGAGTTATCGATATTGCTGGGGTTTCGATGGAATTGTGCGGAGGCACTCATGTTAATAATACAGCCGAAATTGGCTTATTTAAAATCATCTCTGAAACAGGGGTTGCTTCTGGTATCCGCCGTATTGAAGCTGTTGCAGGTGCCTCTGTCTTAGAGTATCTGAAAGTTAGAGATGAAGTAGTGAAGCAATTATCAGACAAATTAAAAGTTAAACCAGAGGAAATTTTTGATCGATTTTCTAACCTTCAAAGTGAGTTAAAAACCACTCAAAAAGAGCTAGAAAATGTTAAACAAGAGTTAGCTTTATTAAAGTCTGAAAGTTTGATTAATAATGCTGAATCTGTAGGGGAATTTAAAATTTTAGTGGCGAATATGGGAGAATTAGACGCTAAATCCTTGCAATCGGTGGGAGAAAAATTACAACAAAAATTAGGTAATTCTGCCGTGATTTTAGCCTCGATTCCTGAAGCTAATAAAGTTAGTTTAGTGGCGGCTTTTGGTGAGAAAATTTACAAAGAAAAACAACTTCAAGCTGGTAAATTTATCGGCGAAATCGCTAAAATTTGCGGTGGTGGTGGCGGTGGTAAACCAAATCTGGCACAAGCTGGAGGTAAAGATGCAAGTAAAGTTGAGGAGGCATTAACTATTGCTAAAAATAAATTAATTGAGGCTTTATCTTAATCTTTTTGGTGGGCGGTGCATCGCCCTACTTTTTTAAAATTTTATTAAAATATGTCACTTATGTTTCTTAATACATCAAATATTTCTCAAATTTAGTTAAGGGATTAAAAAATGATGAATGTTTCTACAACTATGATTGACGATTAAGAAATAATACTTTTGATATAAACTATGAGGAGAAAACGTTTTAAACATCACTTATATACAATACATAAATAATTGTTAAATACTACAGAACGGTGTTTGAAGTTTTCAGTTAGTTTCAATGGTTTTCTTCTTTATTGTTATTACCCAAAAAAAATTTTTCGAGAAAAAGCGCATAAATTGATGATTCGTTACTGATATATAAACAGAGACTAAAAATTGAATAAAAATTATGGGTAATATTGTAGGAATCGATTTAGGCACAACTAATTCTGTGGCGGCTTTTAAATTTGTTGACGCGCAAGTGGTTAATGATCCTATTCATGGATTTTTAGTAAAATCAGTAGTAAGTTTATCGGGTAATAATTTGATAGTAGGTAAAGAAGCCTATAATCAGTTAAAACAAGATCCAGAAAATGTTATTATCTCCATTAAACGCTTAATGGGGCGTGGTTTCGGTGATGAAGTTGTGCAACAACAACTCAAAAACTTTGGTTATAAAATCACTCAATCCACTCAAGGCACGGAAAATAGTCTTTCGGTATGGCTTGGAGGAAAGGAATATCAACCTGAAGATATAAGTGCAGAAATTCTTAAGCAAGTGGTAAAAAATGCCCAAACTTATCAAGAAAATCAAGGGCAAACGGGTAAAATTACTAAAGCGGTGATTACTATTCCTGCCTATTTTAACGATAAACAACGCTATGCCACGGAAAACGCTTCTATTAGAGCTGGGTTAGGAAAACCAATTTTATTACCTGAGCCTACTGCTGCCGCTATTTCCTACGGTTTTAAGCCCGATAGTGATGATGTTAAAACTATCTTGGTATATGATTTTGGTGGTGGTACTTTTGACTCATCATTAATTACTGCTTCAGGAAACACTTTTATTGAGTCAGGAAAAGCAGGAGATTTGTGGTTAGGGGGGGATGACATTGATGAAAAATTGATGGATTTAGTGAAGCAAAGAGTGGCAAAAGAAGAAGGTTTAGATAGCCTTGATAGTTTAATTAATAAAATGCCCCATTTTCAGAAAGTTAAATTTAAAGCTGAGTTGAAAATGGAATCAGAAAGGGCAAAAATTGACTTAAGTAGTAAAACCGAAGCGAAAATTAATCTTCCGTCAGCATTGATTGATGAGTTTGGTATGGCTATTACCGTTAACGTTACCATTACAAGAGCGGAATTTGAGGACATGATATTACCTTTAGTTAAGCGCTCGATCGAAATTTGTCAAGATGCCATCAAATATTCTGATTATCCCGAAGATATGATCGATATTGTATTGGTAGTGGGTGGTTCAAGTCAAATTCCTTTAGTGCAACAAGAAGTTATTAAAGCCTTTGGTAAGGATAAAGTCGTCATTCATCCACGCCCGATGTATGCAGTAGCAGAAGGTGCTGGTATTGTTTCTTCTGGCATTACGGAAATTGTCGGCACAGTATCTCGTGATTATTGTATCAAATTAGTAGATGATCCTCGTTTTGAATTGATTAAACTGGGTGAAGTTTTACCGATTCAAAAAACCAAAACTTTTAAAACCTCTGGTGATGGGCAAGAATTGATACATTTTAAGTTTTTTAGCCCTGATAAAGTCGAAACCATCGGGGTTAATTTGGATAAAAAAGTTCGTACCGATAATGACTATGATGATCGTATTGGTGATATGTGGTTAGCTTTAGATAAACCTTACCCTAAAGGTACGGAAGTTGATGTGATGATAGAGTTAGATGAGGAAAATTCGGCTTTAACCATGACTGCCAGTCTCAAAAATAATCACGCTATTCGTGTAAGCGGCTCTTTTTCTCGTGGTAATCAAGACGAAAAAATTAATCAAGAGGTAGAAGAGTTAATCGCTCAACTTAATGATAATGGTAGCTTAACGGAATATGGTGCTGAGTATGTTAATGAGTTGGCTGGTGAAATTGTCCGAGCTTCAAATCAAATTCGTCAAAATAATACATCGTTACAAGGCGATCGCACAGCGCCATTTCGTGATCGCATTCAAGTAGCAGAAGAAAAACTTAAAGAGTTACAGAAGTTAGCTTGTAAAGATTTTGGCAAAATACAAGAATACTTAGATGATTTTGATTTTGCCCTTGAGTATTGCGTTAGTTATATGCACGAAGATCAAATAAGTCGCTTGAAAATGTTAGTTACTACAATGACACAAGCCATTAATGCTAACAATTTTTCGGCAATGCAAAAGTTAGCAGAAGATGGGAAACAAGAATATGACAATTTACCTGATTTAGTTCATGTTTTAATTATGCTTCGTTTTGGAGTCAGAAGAGCGAATCGTATTGCACCAGCCCACGGTAAGGTTTTAGAAAATAAATTCGCTAATGTTTTAGATGCCATGCAACGGGGTGATGGCACAACCGCTGACAGAATTTTACGAGAATTAATGGAAGAAATACGAGAGTATTTAGAAAAAGATTTACCTACGGGCGTAGTATCTACTGGTTTAACCCGTTAAGCCCCTAAATCCCCTTTTCTGCAGACTTTTATCTATTCTCCCCCCAAACTTGGGGGCAGGGAGGCGAAATTACGCATCTAAATACATAAGTATTAATTATTGGTGGGCATTGCCCACCCTACAAGATCAAAATTATGGAGTTTTTATGATACAAAAATTGACTTGCCCTGTGTGCGATCGCCAAGAGATTGAAACAAATATTTGCCCTAATTGTGAGACAGATTTATCCACAATTCGGATGTTAAAAGAGTTACCTTTTTTAGACACAAAAACCGAATCAAAACCCGTTAAAAAATCATTAATTTACATAGTCTTAGTCATAGCATTATTAGCAATAATAGCAGGAATTTATGGGGGATATTTGATCGCAAAAAATAATTATCAAGCTAGTCTAAATACGATTAATCAAGATAAACAAGAGCCTATTATTACCGTAAATAAAGAAGAATCAAAACCAGATTTAAAATGGTGTGGTGGTTTTAATTATCAAATAAAATCTGGTGATTCTTTATATATGTTAGGTTTACGTTTTTATGGTGACGGCAGTGCATGGCATTTAATAACTGAAGCAAATCCTAGTATAATTTCACCGCAAAATTTAGAAGTCGGGCAAGTAATTTTAATTCCTAATTTGACGAAATTTTGTCAATAAATAATTTAGTAAAAAAAGGTAAAAATATATGGGATTATTTGATTTTATCGGCAAAACTCAAGCGGTTTTTGAAAATAAAGAAATTAGTCAAGAAAAATTTAGTAAAGCAAAAGAATATGCCCAATTAAAAAAACTAAAAGAAGCTATCAAATTAGCAGAAGAAATTAAATCTTTATGGAAAGAAAACCCCTCTTGGCGTGAACAATTAGTACGAGATGTGGTGATAACTGACTTATTATATAATGTCAATAGTCAGCTTACTACATGGAAAATGCGACTGCAAAGAGGAGAATCTTTCGCTAGTCAAGGAAAAGAATTTATTGCCTTAGATAAAAATGATCCTTTTGACAGTACAATTCTTACTCAAGCCTTAGATTCTTTTACTAAATGTAATGAGCTTTTATATGAGACAGAATATGTAGTTAATGAACAAATTTTAAAGGATAAAATTAAGCGCAGAAATCAATTTCAATCCTTATATAATGAAGGTAAAAATCAAGGTAAAAAAGGATTTTATCGAGAAGGTTTAACTTATCTTTTGGAGGCAGAAAAAATTTATAAAGTTGTCACTGTAGCCAAAAAAATTAAAGAGTATGAAAATTTAGCACAATTGCAAACTCAATATGAGAATAATTTAAAGCAAATAAAAAATCTTGCCCAACAAGGTAATTTTATTTTAGCCAAAAGTCAATTACAATTAAATTTAGAAAAATTTAGCCGTCAAGATGGGGAGGAATTAAAACAAAAATTAGAGACGGTTATTAATGCCAAAACTGAATATAGACAGGGATTATTAGCGGAGAAAATAGGTAACTTTACCATTGCTAAAAAACAATATCAATTAGCATTATCTCATTTGCATAGTTTCGATTTAGCTCGTTATCGTTTAGCCTTAATTTATATAAAGGAAAATGACTATAATTCTGCTTTATCTTGCCTAGCAAAAATGACAGGAGAAAGAAGCAATTATTTACGAGGATTTTGTTATTTACAAAAAAATGAGTGGGAAAATACCGCTAAAGAATGGAAACAAATTAATCATGATTTAGTAGATAAACAAAAAGAATCTCTCAAAATTTTAATTCAACGAAATCGCTTACAAATTATTCAACATATCGAAAATTTAGTAGCGGATAAAAACTATGAAGAAGCGAAAAATTGTTGTCAAAATTTAACAGAAAAATACGGTTATAACGAAAATATTGAACATAATTTATCTAAGCATATTCAACCTGCTTTAGAGTCTCAATTATGGCAATCTAACGACTTAGTTAATATTATTAATCAACTTAGTGAGGAATTTAAAAATACTCCTAATATTACTATTTTACATAATATGACCATCGCTCTTTATTATCAAGTGCAAATAGATGCTAGTTATACAGAAAAATGGATAGCAGTATGGGCGACAGGATTAGTAAATATTAAACAAAATCCAATTTTACAAAATTTACCTTGGTTAAGTATTAATCAAATTGATTATGAAAAAATCAAAGAAGAATTAATTAAAATAGTTGAAAATATTATTGATAAATATAAAGATAGTAACCTTCAAAAATATTATCAATTAAGAGATATTTTCCGCCGAGAAATGTTAGCTATAGAGTTAATAGGAAATCCGCCAAGTAGTGGAGTAAAAATTAGAGAATTATTCATCACTCCTGCTTTTTATCAACAGCATAAATCCCAATTAAAAAACATCAATTTAACGATAAATCAATTAGGCACATTATTTACTGATTGGGGTTTAACCGTTGCCGCTTGTTTAAAAAATGACGTAGAAAGAGGAATAAAAATTAAACCAAATTTAACTCCTTCTTCTGACATAGAAAAACTAGCTTATAGTTTGATTAATTATTATCAAGGTTGTTATTATTTACAACAGGATTCATGGAAAAAAGCGGTATCTTGTTTAAAAATTGCTCAAAACGAGATTAAAAATAATTGTGATTGGTTAACAGAAATTGATAGTTTATGTCAAAAACAAAGACAAAAAATTGAGAACTTTAATGAACATTTAGAATTTGCTCAATTTTGGTATAATTTATTAAAGTCTTCATCTTCTGCTAGTTATTTAGCTGAATTTAAAGCAAGAGAAATTTCTGATAAAGTGGCTAATGAAAAAATCTCTTTTTCTCAAGCAATTAGTCAACTTAAAGAAGTACAAAAAATTGATCAAAATAACCCTTTAATTTTAGACTTATTAAGTAGATTAAAGTATAGTAAAGAAGCGGAAGAGGTTGATCAACTTTTAAAACAAAATAGATTTGAAGATGCCGTAAAAAAAGCTAAGCATTCATCAAATCAAGAAATAAAATATTTAGTTGCTTCTATCTTTATTGAAATTGCTTTAAATGGTGCAAAAACTAAAGAATTAGACTGGGAAACCTTACAACAATTAGGAAGATGGGCTTATGACATTTGTCCTTATGAGCCTGATTTTCGAGAATTATATAAGGCTTTACATATTATTTAATTAAAAAATTTAACTATGTTTAATCAAGAAAATATAACACCAAATCCTTACGATATTTTAGAAGTTTCTTCGGCAGCATCTACCTCTGAAATAACTAAAGCCTTTGCCATGGCGATGAAGAAAAAAAGGTATAATCCCAAGCAAATCGCAGAGGCTAGAAAAAATTTAATGGATAGTCAACAAAGGTTAATTGCTGATTATTTACGCCCTAATTTACCTTTAATTCAACGTTTCAAAAAACAGGATTTATCAGCATTAAATGAGCCTATTCCCTTGATTAAATTATTACCTGAATTTGATGGTTTAGATACTGCTTATAAAGAAAGTGAAACTATTTCTGAATCAGATAAAGAATTAGGATTAGAATTATTTTCTTAATCTAACTAATAAATTTTATAGTCAATAGCCATGGTAAAGTAACTTTTTATTAAAATCTATTTTTACAGTATAAAATCATGACAACATTAAACTTTTTGAAAAACTTAATTTATAGTAATAATAAGTCTAAAAAATCAGTAGATATTGATGATAATTTATCGGATAATCAGAATATTTTACTTATTACTAAGGAGAAAAGAGATCAACTTTTACAGGAAAATCAAGAGTTATTAAAGGAAAAAACTAAATTACAACAAACCGTCAAAATTCAACAACAGGAAAATGAAGCAAAAGCCGAGGCATTATATGAAGAAATGTTAGATATTTATGATAGTTTAGAATTTTTAATTAACTATTTAGATAATAATTTACAAGAGGATAATTTTAACCCTAAAGCCTTTAAAAGATTGCCAAAATTTACCTCTAGTATGCAGGAAAAATTACTCACTATTTTATCTCGTAGGGAAGTAGAAAAAATTGATTTTAATGGCGATATTCCTGATTTTAGTATTTGCCAAGTAGTTGAGCGAGAAATAAGAGAAGATATACCAGATCAAACTATTACTAAAATTGTTCGTCAAGGGTTTAAAATAAAAGAAAAAATCCTTCGTTATGTAGAAGTTATTACCGCTAAATCTGAGGTTTAATTATCTTTTTATTTTAAGAATATTTATCTTGATATAAAGTTTAAATCCCCCAATAATGGAGGACTTTTAGATCATTTTATCATCAAAATTTGGCTTGTATCATTAGTCATCTAATGCCGCAATACCGGGTAAAATTTTACCTTCAAGTAACTCTAAACTAGCACCACCACCAGTAGAAATATGACTCATTTTTTCGGCAACGCCAACTTTTTCTACCGCCGCCACGGAGTCACCACCACCGATAATAGTAGTAGTGCCTTTCTCTGTTAATTCTGCTAAAGTATGGGCGATCGCATCTGTACCATGAGCGAATTTTTCAAACTCAAATACCCCCATAGGGCCATTCCAGATAACCGTTTGACAATCAGCAAGGGCATTTTGGAAAGTTTTAACAGAATCAGGGCCAATATCTAAACCCATCCAACCATCGGGAATGTTATTAATATCAACGGTTTTAGCGTTAGCATCAGGGGCAAAATTATCAGCTAGAACTACATCAGTAGGTAATAAAAATTTAACTCCTCTTTCTTTTGCCTTGGCTTCCAAAGATTTAGCTAATTCTAGTTTATCTTCTTCTACTAAAGACTTACCAACACTTAAACCACGGGCTTTATAGAAAGTAAAAATCATGCCACCGCCGATGATTAATTTATCACATTTTTCTAGTAAGGTTTCAATGACACCGATTTTACTAGATACTTTTGAACCACCAATGATTGCAACTAAAGGACGTTTAGGAGTTTCGATGGCACTTTGTAAAAATTCTAATTCTTTTTCGATCAAGAAACCTGCTACAGAGGGAGATAAATAATGAGTAACCCCTTCTGTGGAAGCATGGGCACGGTGAGCAGTACCAAAAGCATCATTAACGTATAAATCAGCATTACTAGCTAATTTTTGCGCAAATTCAGGATTATTAGCTTCCTCTTCGTTATAAAAACGGAGATTTTCTAATAAAGCAACATCACCGTTTGCCATGGCATTTACTCCCTCTGTGACATCGTCACCGATACAATCATCAAATTTAGTAACTTTTTTATCTAATAATTCTGATAAGCGATTACCCACAGAAGTTAAACGTAAACTTTCTTTAACTTCACCTTTAGGACGACCCATATGACTACATAAAATAACTTTAGCACCATTAGAACTTAAATAATTAATGGTAGGTAAAGCGGCTTTAATACGAGTATCATCGCTGATTTGTCCGTTATCCATGGGTACGTTAAAGTCCACACGCACTAAGACTCTTTTTCCTTCTAAATCAGACTTTGTTAAACTTGCAATGCTTTTTTTTGCCATGACAAAATTTTCCTATATATATTAGATTTTTAAAAATAAATCGGTAAAAAATTTTACTTCTTTGGAGATTTTACCCGAAGTGTAACGATATGTAAAATTATTTTTAAAAGCAACAAAAGAAATACAAACAATAAAATATATTAATATACCCCATGAAAATTGAACAAGTAGGCAATAATAAATAGTAATAAAAAATGTAAATAAAGTTTAATTGTTAACTGTTCATTGTTCTGAAGTATTATGTTTAAAAAAGTTCTTTTTCCCATTGATCAAAATAGAGAAACAAGGGATGCTGTTGCCGTTGTCAGTAATGTTGTTAAAACCTATGATAGTAAGCTATTTTTACTCTCTGTAGTGAAAAAATCAGCAAAGGATGATTCTGTGATGAGTAATGAAGAAAATGTCGCTAAATTATTAGATAGTGCCAAAGAATTATTTGCTCAAGAAAATATTATTGCTGAAATTATTGAGCGTGAAGGGATGCCTTCTTTTACTATCTGTGACGTAGCCGATGAAGTAGAAGCTAATTTAATTATCATGGGTTGTCGAGGTTTAGGGTTGACTCACGAAGGCGCAGAGGAAAGCGTTACTAATCGAGTAATTAATCTTGCACCTTGCCCTGTTTTAGTTGTACCTTAAAAAAAAAGTACTCAATGTCTAATTCTGAAAAATAGTTTGCCAAGTGGCTTTTATTACTGTTGGCTCAAGACTTAAGTTACTTATAATATGGTCTAATGCTTGATCTTGACAAGTTTTAGCCACTATTTCAGCTTGTATTTTCACTCCCATAACCACTCCCGTTAATTTTTCGCTATGTATCGAACGAATTTCAAAACTCTTCTTTTCCTTCAGCTAAAAAACCAATACCAGAAACTACTTGAGCAATAACACGAGTACGACTACTATCTCCTTCTATCATCATGGAAAGCATGACAAATAAACAACCACCAATACAAACTAAACTATTAGTTAATAACCTTGCCATCCTTTGTCGCCATTGACGTTCAAGTCCTAAACCTGATCCTAATAACAAGGCTATTATTAACCTAATTATAAATTCTGTATCTTCCATAAAGTGATTTTATTTCGCCTGATTTATCCTTTACCTATGAAAACATAAATTAGGAGATAGGAGTTGTCAATTGTTAATTGTCATGGCTTAATTTATAGCTGAGGAACGAATTGTTCTTTTTCAGGTACAGTGGTATATTCAGCTACGATTTGACGAAATTCCTCACCGTCAATGGTTTCTTTTTCGATGAGTAAGTCAACTAAACGATCCATAACTTCCCGATTGTCTCGGACAATTTGACGGGCAATTTGATGACCATGTTCAGCTAACATTTTAATCTGAGCGTCAATACGAGAAGCACTCTCTTCTGAATATTCCGCACGATTCATGAAACCACCGCCTAAAAACACTTCTCCTCCTTGACTTTCCAAAGAAAGTGGACCTAAATCACTCATACCGAAACGTGTTACCATCTGACGTGCCATACCAGTCACTTGTTGTAAGTCACCTCCTGCACCAGTGGTTACTTCATCATCCCCGAACACTTCTTCTTCTGCGGCTCTTCCCCCCATTGCTCCAGCAATTCTTGCCATTAACTGTGCTTTGGTGGTTAATCCTTGTTCTTCATTAGGGGTAAACCATGTTAAACCTTGGGCTTGGCCACGAGGAATTAAGGTTACTTTTTGTACGGGATCATGATCTTTTAATAAAGTACCGACTATAGCGTGACCAACTTCATGGTAAGCAATTAAGCGTTTACTTTTGCTATCCACTAAAGGAGTGCCTTCCATACCCGCTACCACACGATCCACCGCCGCATCAATTTCTGATAAGGTGATTTCTGGTTTACGACGACGGGCGGTTAAAATAGCCGCTTCATTGAGTAAGTTTGCTAAATCTGCTCCACTAAAACCGGGGGTACGACGGGCGATCGCCTCAAGAGAAACACTAGAAGCGATTTTTTTGTTACGGGCATGAACATCTAAAATACCGATTCTACCTTTAAAATCAGGGGGATCAACCATAACTTGACGGTCAAAACGACCCGGACGCATTAACGCTGAATCAAGGACATCTGCACGGTTTGTAGCGGCAATGACGATGATACCAGTATTACCTTCAAAACCATCCATTTCTGTTAATAATTGGTTTAAAGTTTGCTCTCTTTCATCATTTCCTCCGCCGATACCTGCGCCTCTTTGTCTTCCTACTGCGTCAATTTCATCAATAAAGATTAAACAAGGTGCATTTTCCTTAGCTTTTTTGAATAAATCTCTCACACGAGAAGCACCAACACCCACAAACATTTCGACAAATTCAGATCCAGAAATGCTGAAAAAAGGTACACCAGCTTCCCCTGCAATGGCTTTAGCTAGTAAGGTTTTACCCGTTCCGGGAGGACCTACAAGTAAAACACCTTTAGGAATTTTTGCACCAATAGCCGTAAATTTTTCGGGCTGTTTCAAGAAAGTAACGACTTCTTCTAATTCTTCTTTTGCTTCTTCAATACCAGCTACATCATCGAATTGAATACCAGTTTTAGCATCCATTTGAAAACGAGCACGAGATTTACCGAAATTCATGGCTTGTCCAGGTCCACCCGGCATATTACTAGAGCGACGGAAAAGGAAAAATAAAGAACCAATCAATAGTACAGGAAAAACTAAATTACCTAAAATACCCCAAATCGCACCTTCATTGCGTAGAGGATGAGTATCAAAATTAATTCCTGATTCTCTCAATTTAGTGATTAACTCTGGAGAAGTACCGGGTAAATCAACTCTTAATCTTTGTACTTGATGTAATTCGGGATCAATCGCTTCTACAATAGCAGTACGTCCATTTTCATAGAGATCAACACTGCTAACTCTGCCTTTGTCTAAATATTCTAAAAATCTACCGTAAGTCATGCGAGTACTAGCGGTATTGTTGTTATCACTAACGTTAGTGGCAAAACTACCCTGCCACACAAAAAAGCCGATTACTAAAAATGGTATTGTCCATAATAGGACTGTACGCCAAGATAATTTCATATTTTCCTAAATTTATTTATCTAAAAGTGAATTAAGTAGTTAACTTGTTCTGTCTTTTGTTTTTTTTACTTATGATCAATTGTAACAACATTTCTTAACTAAACTTAACATAGTTCTCATTTTTATGACAATTTTTTCAGCCATAACACCCATTTAACTAAAATTTTACACAATGGAATTAATTATTGATTTGAGGTTTCGTAAAGGGTAAAGGGTAAAGGGATTAAAAACCTGATACCTCCTTTTTTAATCAAGTTCGGCTTCCATTACCATGGCAGTGGCTTGACGGGTGGTATTTTGAAATTCTTGAACATTAACTTTATTTAAAAGAGCGATCGCACCTATAATAAAAAGAGCTTCACAGAAAAAGACAAAACTATAGGCAAACCAAGCATTATTAAACATAAATCTAGCCACATCGAGAATCCAACCACCGATAGCGATGGCGATACCTCGTGACATGGATTGTGCTAAACCCCATGCACCAATAAAAGTTCCAGCGGTTTCTGCTATGGTTAAATCTAACATCAAACTAATTGAACCAATAGTTGTTATACCTGCGGCGATACCAAATAATACCATAGAGCCTTGTAATATTTGAGGTGTGGTAGTTAAACCAGAAAGAATAATCAAGCTAAAAGATAAAGCAACTAAGATACAGCCTATTTTAGTGGTTTTGGTTTTCCCTAAACGGGGAATGACAAAAAATCCTGTTGTACCATAACCGATTAAAATACCAATACCCCAAAAAGAGTTAAGCATAGTCGTTTCACCAATACTCATTTTAAAGATTTCTCCACCATAAGGCTCTAAAACTGCTTCTTGCATAAATAAACTCATGGTAATCATGACTAAAAAAGAGAAAAAGATTCCTGTTTGACGGGAAGAAGTAAGAATTTTTAATGCTCGTTTTAAGCTGATACCATCTTCTCTATCCACAAAAGATGAGCGTAAACGGTAACGAGAGTATTTTTTTTCTACTCCCCAAGTGGCAATGAAAGTTAAGAAAATGACAATCAAAGGGACAATTATAAATATAGAATTGATGGGTGGTTGTAAAGTACTTAAGGAAATTGTGTTGTCTTCTTCTACGGCTAAATTTTTCAGTAAAACTTGACCTATAACACCACCAATAACAATTCCAACCATCAACATTGACCAAATTATACCGACTATTTTTGAGCGGTTATCTTCGTCAGATATATCCACCAGTAAGGCAGTAAAAGGAGTTGAACTTGCACCGATAGCAATACCTTGTAAAATAAAAATTAAAGCCAAACCAAGACTCAAGATAACTGTCGAAACATTCCATTGCCAACCGTTATTTATCTCGATATTTTTGCCTAATAGCCAGACTATTTGTACCGCTAAAAAGATACATAATCCAGCCATCATAATTCCAAGACGTACATAACCAGTACGATGTAAGCCAAATAATTTTTTACTATCGGATAATTGTCCTAACCAAATCCGAGTTGGTGCAACTAACTGAGATAATGCTAAAGTACCTGCGGCGATAGTAGCTGGAATACCTAACTCAGAAATCATGACCCGATTTAATACCGCTAAAGTCAACACAGAAATTAAACCAATACCGAGATTAAATAAGCCTAATCGTAACATCGTAAAAATATTGACTTTGGGAATAGTATTCCCTGTGGTTTCAGAGTTAAGATCTTGGTAATTATTCCTATTCATATTCATTTTCTAGCGGTGGGTAATTTTAATATACTATTTAGAGTTATAATTATTTCTGACTATCTAAAAATACTTTTATATAAAACCTGATTAGAAAACGTGAATTATTCTTCATCAGATGTCCAAACACGGGATGCTCAATATAATGCCAATGTCATTGCTCAATATTATCGTTATCGCCCTTGGTTAGCCATATTTCGTAGTTTAAAAATTATCATTTATTTTGGTGTTTTTATTATTCAATTAACCCTAGATAAATGGTTTAAACAAGAAGAAAAAAATAAGTTAAAAAGAGCAGAAAAACTAAGAAAAATTTTAACAAAATTAGGACCTACATTCATTAAAGTTGGACAAGCATTATCCACTCGCCCTGATTTAATTAGAAAAGATTTTTTAGAAGAACTAATTAAATTACAGGATCAATTACCTCCTTTTGAGAATGAAATTGCTTTTGAAATTATTGAACGAGAATTAGATTTAAAAATAAAAGAAGCCTATCGAGAAATTTCTAGTAACCCTGTCGCTGCCGCTAGTTTAGGACAAGTATATAAAGCTGTTTTGCACACTGGAGAAGAAGTAGCAGTTAAAGTTCAGCGTCCAAATTTATTGCCTGTTATTTCTTTAGATTTATATTTAATGCGTTTAGCCTCTAGTTGGGTAGCTCCTTTTTTACCCCTTAATTTAGGTCATGATTTAGGGTTAATTGTTGATGAATTTGGTATAAAATTATTTGAAGAAATTGATTATATTAATGAAGGAAGAAACGCTGAAAAATTTGCTACTAATTTCTTAGGAGATAAGGAAGTAAAAGTTCCTTGTATTTATTGGCATTATACCAGTCATCATGTCTTAACTTTAGAGTGGATTAATGGTTATAAATTAAACGATTTAGATGGTATTCAAGCTGCTGGTTTAGATTTTAGCGAAATTATTAGAATCGGCGTCACTTCAGGGTTAAAACAGTTATTAGAACACGGTTTCTTTCATGCAGATCCACACCCAGGTAATTTATTCGCCATGACTGATGGTAGAATGGCTTATATTGATTTTGGCATGATGGATCAATTAGCCGAAGATACTAAAGAAACCATCGCCTCTTCTGTAGTACAACTCATAAACCGTGATTATACCGCCTTAGCTAAAGATTTTGTCAATTTGGGCTTTTTAACCCCAGAAACTGATATAACACCCATTATACCCGCCTTAGAAAAGGTTTTAGGTAGTGCCATCGGACAAAGTGTCGGTGATTTTAACTTTAAAACTATCACTGATGATTTTTCAGAATTGATGTATGAATATCCTTTTAGAGTACCTGCGAAATTTGCTTTAATCATTCGCTCATTAGTTACTCAAGAAGGTTTAGCCTTAAGTCTTAATCCTGATTTTCGTATTGTTGAAGTGTCTTTCCCTTATGTTTCTCGTCGTTTATTAACGGAAGAATCCCCCGCCATGCGTAAACGTCTTATTGAAGTATTATTTAAAAATGATAAGTTTCAGTGGGAAAGATTAGAAAATATGATTGCGATCGCACAATCAGATCGTCAATTTGATTTATTACCAACAGCAACATTAGGAATACAGTTTTTAGTATCAGAAGAAGGGGATTATTTACGCCGTCAACTAATTACTGCTTTAATTGAAGATGACAGACTTCACACGAAAGAAGTACAAAGATTGTGGACATTAATTCAACCAGAGTTAAAACCCCAAAAACTTTTTGATGTGGCATTACAAGCCATCAGGCAATTTTCTCAGGATTTAGTAGCCAGTTAAGTAGGGGATATTTATCCCATTAAATGGCATTCACCCACAGAAGAAGTTAAGATTTTACGAGATTTGATATAAATGCAAATTTTAGATAATCCTCATAATCAGCGACAAAAATCTCAGCCTTTGCGTATTATTGCCATAGGTGATAGTTTAATCTATGGTTATGGTGATACCGAAGGCGGAGGCTGGGTAGAAAGATTACGCCGTTATTTTATGAATAGTGATCAAGATCATGTATTGTATAACTTAGGTATTCGAGGAGATGGCATTAGTCAAGTTAACAGTCGTTTATGCCAAGAATTTAGTCATCGAGGGGAATTAAGAAATAAATATCCTGACTTGATTATTTTATCAGTGGGAGTTAATGATACTCCTCGTTTGGGGCATATTCAAGGGAGAAATTTAACTAATTATCAGAAGTTTACTGAAGATATTAATAGTTTACTAGATCAAGCCCAAAAATTATGTTCAGTCATGTTTGTGGGGATGATACCAGTAGATGAAGAAAAAATGCCTTTTTTAGACTGCCTTTATTATAATCTACGAGATCAATATCACTATAAAGAAGTAACAAAACAAGCCTGTGAAACTCGTAATATTCCCTATCTTGACTTATTCGATATGTGGATGAGTCGGGGAGAATATTGGCGAAAGACACAAATGTCTAAAGATGGATTGCATCCTAATATTAAAGGTTATGAATCTTTATTCCATGAAATTGTCCATTGGCAACCTTTACAATTAATAATTAGGAGTTAGGAGATAAAAGGAAACGGGGAGATAAAAGGAAACGGGGAGTTAGGAGATAGAAGTTGTCATAATTAATTTATTTATTACTATTCATAATCTATTCCAGATTAGTTTAACTGTGATAGTATCTGAGGTAAATAAAGATACCTAAAAAAGATAAAATTATTTTGTGTAGAGGAGTTAAATAACATGAAAAATCAAAGATTATCGTCAAGTAATTTACCTATTCCCAGAAATTATAACCTGCCATTAAAAATGGGAGTTATCGGAGTAGGAAATATGGGACAACATCACACTAGGGTGTTAAGTTTACTTAAAGATGTCGAATTAGTAGGTATTGCTGATGTTAATGTCGAAAAAGGTTTAGATGTTGCTAGTAAATATCGAGTCCATTTTTTTGAAAATTACTTAGAAATGTTACCTAATGTCGATGCTGTCTGTATTGCAGCACCCACTAGACTACATCATCAAGTTGGCTTAGACTGTTTAAATGCAGGAGTACACGTTTTAATTGAAAAACCCATTGCCGCTAGTATATCAGAAGCAGAGTCTTTAGTTAATGCTGCAGCCGCTACTAATTGCATATTACAAGTAGGACATATTGAAAGATTTAATCCAGCCTTCCAAGAATTAAGCAAAGTCTTAAAAACAGAGAATTTATTAGCTTTAGAAGCGCATCGCATGAGTCCATATTCAGATCGTGCTAATGATGTATCTGTCGTGTTAGACTTAATGATCCATGACTTAGATTTATTATTAGAATTAGCAGAATCACCAGTAACTAAATTGAGTGCTACAGGTAGTCGTGCGGCTGAATCACAATATTTAGACTATGTTACCGCAACTCTTAATTTTGCTAATGGTATTGTTGCTACCGTTACCGCCAGTAAAGTAACTCATCGTAAAATACGCCGTATTGTTGCCCATTGTAAGCAAAGTTTAACAGAAGCTGATTTTCTCAATAATGAAATTTTAATTCATCGTCAAACTACTGCTAATTATACTACTGATTACGGTCAAATTTTATATCGTCAAGATGGTTTAATCGAAAAAGTTTATACAAGTAATATAGAGCCTTTACACGCAGAATTAGAACATTTTGTCAGTTGTGTTAGAGGTGGTAATAAACCTTCTGTGGGTGGTGAACAAGCCTTAAAAGCGCTAAGATTAGCTAGTTATATTGAACAATTAGCTTTAGATGGTAAAGTTTGGCAGGAATTTCCCCTGGATTTACAACAGCTTAATAGCGAATTCATTAGTATTTAATTTAGAATCTTCCACCCATATTACTGATGAAGATAAGGAATAGGAAATAGTTATCTAAATTTCTTAATCCTTAATTCTTTTTCCCCATTTCAGACAAAAAAAGCTATTATAAATTGCTAATTTTTCGCTGATATTCTTCTTTAGTAATTACCCCATTATTTAAGGCTTCTTTTAATTTAATAATTTTAGTCTTATTTCGTTGTATCAGCCTTTCTTGTAAAATTGTTTCTCTCATATTGGCTTCAATTTGGTTAACTTTTTCTTCATACTCCTCTTGATTTAAAATTCCTTGAGAAAAGGCAGATTGCAATTTACTAATTTTATCTTCAATGACTAAATTAATTTCATAGTCATCAATTTTTCTTTCTAAAATCGCTTTTTTTCTTGTAAATTCTGCTTCGGTTAAAATTTCATCAGTAAAGGCAATTTCTAACTTATTAATTTCTTCTTCTAATTCACGGATAATTTTTTTATCTTCTGAATTTTTATCTAAGTTAATAGAGGAAGAATTGTTAATATTGTTTTCAGAAATATCTTGATTATTTTTGTTAGAAATATCTGTAGTAATTCTTTGAAAATTAAGCTCATTTTCTAGGTAAGAAATTAACTCATTTTCTAATAAAAATCCCCATCCTGCCGTAGCAATACCAGTCATAACGGTGAAACCACCCGTAAAAATACCAGCAAAACCAGCACCTGCAATATTTTGAATCCATTTTCCCCTAGTAGTTTCTACCACTAATTCTTGATTCTTAATTATGGTATCATTAGAGAAATAAATTAAAATTTTAAAAGCTAAATTTGAGCCTAATAATGTTCTAATTGTACTTGTTTTTCTCGCTTGAATTAAATAAATTCCTTGTTTTTCTGTGCCTTCTACTTCATATTGTTTGCCTTTAAACCATAAAATTATTGCACGATAAATTTTGTCTAAATCTTGACTGTTACGACTAATAAAATAACTTTTTGCCATAATTTTGTTCTGAATAATTAAGATAAATTATAATATAATAGTCAATCATAAATTTTCTTAAGAAAATAAAAAATCTCAATCTTTTAGTTTAACTATCATTAATAACAAGTGCGTAAAAGAAATCAGATTTAAGGAAAAATAAACCAATTAAATTATTAATATTTTATTTTTTTTACCTAAAAATCTTAAACATCAATTTCTTTTAGTTATTATTTTTGGTGATTTTATGACAATTAATCTCAGAAGACTTTAAAGATTTTAATTCCTCTAATAAAATTATATAATTCTCTTTTAAATTTGACATGAAATCATATTCGGAAAATAACACTTACAGTAATGAATCATTATAACTGATTATAAACTATTACTTTATAAATCTTTACAGCCGAACAGAGTTGTTGCTAATATTTTAATTACAATATAATTAGAGAAAATATTAACCTTATCAAATTGATTATGAAAATGATTAAATCATCAAAGTCATTATTCTCTTATTCTCGGCAATGGCAATTAATTTCTTTTCTGATTTTAGGTTTACTGATTTTTTCTTTAAATTCTATTATGGAAGTTAATTATTTTATCAAACATTATCTGCTTATTTTAGAGATTCAAACAGGAATAGTTTGTTTATACTTTATTTCATTAAAATTAAAAACTTTTAAGCATAAAAATAGTAATTTTATCCGTAAATAAATAAATAATAAAAAATATTTTATCTTGTTAACTTAGATTATAAAAGGAATAAAAACATGGAAGCAAAAAATAAATCAGTCGCAATAATTTTAGCTTTTTTTCTAGGCAGTTTCGGTATTCATAAATTTTATTTAGGTAATAATTTTGCAGGAATTTTATACTTAGTTTTCTTCTGGACATTTATTCCTGCTTTACTTGCTATTTTTGATTTTATTGGCTTATTATTAATGTCAGATAATGCTTTTAATGCTCAATATAATGTTAATATTATTCCAGCCGCACAAAGTAATAGTATCACAACTTTAAGTGAATTAAAAAAATTATATGATCAAGGTATCATTACTGCTGATGAATATGAAGAAAAACGCCGAAAATTTTTAGATAAACTATAAAAAAAGAAAATTAATTATGTCTCAAAATAATTGGTTTGATAAAAATCCTCCTTGGTTATGGTGGTCATTTTTACCTATTTTTGGCGGTATTTCCATTGTTTATGCAGGATGGAAAACTAAAACTAACTCATGGTTATATATTGGTAGTGGATTAACTTTTAGTTCAATTATTTTATCATCTGCAATACCAACTTTAGTAAATTTAATTTGGATTAGTCAAGTTATTATCGCTTTTAAAATTAAGGAAAATTATCTCATAAAAACTGCCCCTAAAGGCGTATTAATTACTTCTACTAGAATTGCCCAATTAATGGCAGAAAGTCGAGGAAAAGTTGATATAAATACTTGCTCAAAAGATGATATTATTTATCAGCTAGGTTTATCTATTATTTATGCTAACGATATTGATTGTTTAAGGCATGAAGGTTATATTTTTACAGATATTGATGAGTTATCCGAAGTCGTTGGTATTCCTGAAAATATTTTAAAACGTATCGAACCTTTAATTGTTTTTAGTTATAATATCAATAAAGAATTTGACACTTCTTGGCGAAGATTAAACTCTTTTTCTGTAGAAGAATTAATGACTTTAAATATTGATGAAAAAAGTGCTTTAAAAATTGTTATTGAAAGGCAAAAAAAAGGACAATATCAGTCTCTTTTAGATGTGAGAAAACGTACAGGAATTCCTATTAATATTTATCGTCATTTAGTTTAATACAAATTTTAAAAACTTCTTAATAATTTACTAAACTATTATTAATTTCCTCTATTAACAATAATAATTTTATTGCCAATAACCGCATTACGAGCCAATAAATTATTATTAGCATCTTTGATGTTAAACTTATAGAAATTAAGGTTTTTAACTTTATCAAAAACATCATTAACAACATTATTTTGCTCATTTTCTGTCAATTTATACCAATCTTGACTAAAGGTAATTACTAAGTTATTTGTGCTAAAATTTGCTTCTATATAAAGAATTAATTTATTTCCATATTTATTGGTTATATTTTTTATTTCATTTTCAATATTTGTTAATAAAGATTGCTCTGGAGTTACATTTAAGTTTAATTCTTCCACTTTAGAATCTTTTGATAAATTGTTGGTATCTATTTCTAAATTTGTATTTATTTTATTTTCTGAATTTGACTCTATCTCTTTAGATTCTGGAGAAATTTTTTCCTCAACTTTTATCTCTTCATCAGGATAATTATTTATAGGAGTATCTGATTTGGAGAGATGATTATTTTCAATAGTTGGCATTTTATTTGTTACTAAAGTTTCTTTATCTTCAACAATTATTTTTTCTTCTTCCGACAGCATTACTAAATTATTTGACTTTAAATTCCAAATAATAATATTAGTAATTAGACTAATAATTAAAAGAATTATCAAGATTAAGTTTAGATTAAATTTTCTTTTAGTTTTGATTCTTCCTTTTATTGTCTTATTCTCACGTTTATTTTCTGATATATCATTGTTTTCTGGTAATTTATTTTCTGTTTGAGTTTCGTTAGTAATACTAGCTTTTTTAAGTTGTAAATAATCTACTAAAGCATTGCTAGAATCGACTAAATTTTCAACTATGGTTAAGTTAGGTAAATCTTCAATAGAATTATTTTTAATGATTTCTATAGCTTTTTCAAGTTGAAGAATAGTTCTTTTTAATGATATTTTTATTTGAATAGATAAGTTTTTGTCAGATTTTTGTGAGTTATCAACCATATTTTATAGAAAAGTAATAATAAGATGAAAGTTAAATAGTTATTCATGAAAATTTTATAGTTAAGAAAGAAAATTTCAATTATTTAATTATGTTATATCTCTCAATTATCTTTCCCAATTAATAATTTACCATACTCAAAGCAGAAAAGTCATTACTAATTTATTTAATAATTTTACTACCTCTTTTACATTACTTATGATAAATTGAAAGTAAAAATTAACTACTTTTATCTTTTAATATTTATGGTTAATCAAGTCTTATTTAAAAGAAAGATTAATAGACTTTTATTATTTCTCTTTATCTTAATATTTTCTTTCGGGTGTACATCATCTCAACCCCCTTTAGAATTTGCACCAAATGGGGAGATAATTAAAAAAGCTGTTATTTTAAATTTAGAAAAAAGTCATAATAACTTAAGTCGTCAACTAAATACAGAAACATCGGAGATAAAAATTAATAAAATCGATGTGATTCAAATAAAACCTAATCTAATCTTTAATTTACCTACATATCATTTAGAAGGAAAATATCAAATTATAGTCAAGAAAACTTCATTTCAAAAAAGGATAATTAACAATACATTTAATATTGATTTACAACGACAATCAAAAGGCGATACATGGAGAATATTAATCAAAACTCAAGAAAATAAATCTGAAAAATATTTTAGTTATTTAATTAGATAATATGTATTTTAATTTACAGTTTTTAAATTTATTTAGATTTAATATAATGTCAGATTAAGTTATCTTAAAATGTAGCTATGGTAATAAAGTTTTAAATTTTGTGCTGATAGCAAAGATTAAAGGTTTATCTACAGCATTATCGGAATAATCGTTTTAACTTTTTAATAACATTAAACATCTTACTAATTCAATAACATTGGCTACTCTAAAAAATTAATAATATTATCTCAGAGGTTAAATGATGAAAATACTTTTATTAGATGATTTGGTAAATCAAGGGGTTGTAGCTTCGGAAATAAGAAGATCATTAAGTATAAATTGTTTTGGAAAAACTTTTCATCGTAAATCTGATTTACCTAAAAAATTTAAAGAAAAAGCATTAAATATTTGCAAAGAAATTCTTGATATAGGAAAAGAAAGTTTTATCCTTGAAACTAATTATTCTTATACTATATGGGAAGAAGAAATTGCAGTGAAAGAAAAGATTAAACCACAATATTTATCAACAGTTTCTGGTGAGATTAGGGAAAATAAAACAGAAAAAATAAATGATATTCCTTTACCGTTATCCTCAGAAAATAGTAGGGAATTGTTAGAAACAAATTCATCTATGAAGGAAAAAGATGGTAATAGAGAAATATTTGCAGTAGAAAATAAATATAATCTTTTTCAATATACTTCTAGGGAAGATAGAGTAGAAATTATCAAAAAAAGTAATAGTAATAGACGAATTTCGGCACAAAATTCAGAAGAAATAGAAGATATAAAAACCTATAGAGGAGTTGTGGTTAATAACCATAAATCTATAGAAGAAGAAATAATTGTCGAGGGAAAAACTATCTCTAAACATAAAGTAAAACCAAGAACTTATAGAGGTATTACTTATTAGTTATTTTTATACTTGCCTTGAATTTTTAACCATAAATCTTCCACTATGGTATAAAAAACAGGTACAAAAATTAAGCATAAAATGGTAGAGGTTAATAAACCGCCAATAATTGCCACTGCCATTGGTTGTCTTAATTGTGCACCGACACCCCACCCCATGGCAATGGGTAACATTCCTAAAATAGTCGAAGAAGTTGTCATTAAAATTGGGCGCAATCTAGTTATTCCCGTGGTTATAATTGCATCTTGACGAGACATCCCTTTTTTTCGCAATTGATTAGCGTAATCCACTAACAATAAAGCATTTTTATCTAATAATCCTAATAAAAAAATTATTCCTAACAGGGAAATCATACCGAAGGCGCTTTGGGTAAAGAGTAATCCTAGCATTGCGCCAACAATAGATAAGGGTAATGATAAAGCTACTACCATGGGTTCTAGTAAACTACCAAATAATGCCCAAAGTAATAATAACATGAAGGTGATAGATAAAACAAAAATGATGCCAAATTGTCTGGCAATTTCTTCCATTCTTGCAGAATCTCCCCCAAGGGAAAGGGTAACATCAGAGGATAAAAGAGATTGAATTTCCTTCTTGACTTCCGTAGTTAAATCTCCCAAGGCTTCATCTTTCCCTAAATTAGCCGAAAAAGTTATAGCTCTTTTACCGTTAAAATGTTCGATAATGTTAATATCATTGTTTTCTTCTGTGGCAATTTCTGAGGGTGACATCGTTAAATCTGTTAAGGCTGAAAAATTTGCTAATTTTCCTTTAATTTTATTCCCCCTTTGATTCAAAGAAGTAAGATTATCTCCTAATAAACGAAAAGAAAAAGGTTTGTCATCTCCTGTATCAACAAATTTAATATCTTCTACACTGATATTTACTCCTTTAATAACGGGTAAAGTTTTTCTAATCTTATTTTGTACCTCAAAAGCATTAATTTTTCCCTCACTTTTTAGCTTAATATAAATTTTACCTAAATTTGGTTGCCCTCGAAAACCAACAATATTAAAAATAGACTCGATTTCGGGAATGTCTAAAATCACTTCCTCAATTTTTTCTCCTATGCGGCGAGTGCGTCTTAAAATAAAGCCATTGGGATTTTCTTTAATTTCTCCTAACCAGTTAAAGCTAGAGTTATCTTGATTAATAGAGGAATTTTTTTCCTGCTGATTTTGATTAATATTCCAATCACTAGGAATTTTCGGCAATTCGGTGGTATAAATAATATTAAATTCTCCTCTATCTAATTGAGGAATAAAACCTTGAGGAATAAAGGGAATTAAAGCGATACCGATGATAAAACTGATTAAAGCGCCAATTAAAACTATTTTACGGTGAGATAATGACCAAATTAATAAGTTACTATATTGTTTAACTATTTTGTGACTAATATTCATCATTAAGGAATTTTCTAAGTTTTGCTGGTGGTTTTTTCTTTTTAACCAAAATATCGCTAACACAGGAGATAAAGTGCGCGCTACTAAAAGAGAAATTATCACGGCGGCGGAAACCGTTAACCCAAAAGGCTTAAAAAATTGCCCAACATTACCGCTAGTTAAGGCAACGGGTAAAAAAACAGCGACGATGGTTAAAGTGGAAGCTGATACAGTTAAGCCAATTTCATCGCTACCTTTTATGGCTGCTTCTTTCGGTGAGTCGCCATTTTCGAGATGACGCATAATATTTTCCACATCCACAATGGCATCATCCACAACAATACCAATGACTAAGGCTAAAGCTAATAAAGTAATAGTTTCTAAATTAAAATTACCTATCGCCATGACAATAAAAGTGCCTAGCAAAGAAATAGGAATGGCTAAAGCGGTGATAAAAGTAGCAGTAAAATTACCAAGAAAAGGAAAAATGACTAATACTGCCAAAATAATTGCTAAGACAAGAGTGTCAATGGTTGCCTGAGTTGCTTCTTTGATATAATTTGCTTCGGTTTGCGCTACATTTATCGTTATCTCACTCAAGGAAGATGCCAATTTTTTCATGACAGACTCAACGGATTTTACCACCTCTAAAGTATTACCATCTCCCCGTTTAATAATAGAAATTCCTAAACTTTCTTTACCGTTAAAACTGACAAAACTAGGAGTTATTTTTTCATCTTCAGGAAAATCTAACCCCAAAATATTTACCTTTAAAATACCATCAATATTTTTTAAAGCTGGAATAATCTTGTTATTGGCTATTTCCGCTATGTCTGCTAAACTTTTTTTCTCGCTAGTTAAAACATAACTAATGGCTGAAGATTCATTGAGATTATAGGGGATAATTTCAATTTTTGTATTTTCTGGTAAATCAACATTAGCGATGGCTTTTTCAATAATTTTCGTCGCCGAATCAAGAGTATCTCCTGCAAAAAAAAGGGAAGTAATTACGGTTTCAGATTTGAAAGTAGAAGAGACGATATTTTCGATAGATTTAAGATTTAATAAAGGTTTTTGTAACGGATTTGTTAATTTTGTTTCTGTTTCAATGGCAGTGTCAAAATTTCCTGAGGCGCGAATAATCACCACAGGAAAAGTCACGTCAGGAAATAAGGCATATTGAAGAGAAGAAAAAGCCAATAATCCTGCTACACTAACCGCTATCCAAAAATTAATCGTTAACCAAGGATGTTGAATGGCAAGGCGAGAAATATTTAACCGTTGGCGTAAAGAAAAATTCATGAAGAATAATTAATAATTAAGATATAACTAAAAATAAACATTATTGTTTAAAGCTATTGCCTGATAATTGTTAACTGTCCACTGCTAACTGTCAACTGCCAAATTATGTCAGAATCAAATATTCCTCCTAATAACACCCCAGAAAATTTCATTGACGATTCTCTAACTCCTGAAGAATTAGAAATTTCACCACAAGAACCTGTAGCCTTTAAGACACTTTTTAGTGGTATAATGGAGATGTATAGTGATGAAGATACTGTAGCAAATTATCTCAATGATCATCAAGGGTGGTTTGTACGATGTGCTTCACCAATGAAAGCAAAACCTTTCGGCGAAAACGGTTATACTTTGATTATCGGTAATTATGGTGCTTTTGGCTACAATGTTGAACCAGAAATGACTGTAATACTCACTACTCCACAGTCTAAACACTATTCGATGTATTCGGTGACAAATCCTGAATTTAATCATCAAGGATACGAAGTCAACTATGTTTCAGATATGTATATAGAGTCAATACCTGTTTCTCAAGCCTCTGTTGGCATCGAAAAAGTTTATCATCAACAAGGAAAAAACTCTCTACCTGAAATTATTACTAAAATTAACTGGCAGTTGAATTTACAAGTAAAAGTCAGATTTCCTCATTTTATCTATAAATTGCCTATGTCTATTATTCAGAATACAGGCGATCGCCTTTTAAGTCAAATAGTTAAGCAAGTATCTCCTCGTTTAAGTTATAAAGTACAAAAAGACTTTCATTGTCGTTTCGATTTACCTATTCCACCGAAAACTGCACGCACTTTTAATCCTGTAAAATGATTTTACACAGGAATCAAATATTAGTCAAATTATCAAGAATAAATTATGAGTGAAAATAATCTCAATTTATGGAGAAAAATAACATCTGTAACGGAAGAAGCCTTAGCCACAAAAGTTTTACATCCCATGGCGACTAAATATCAAATTGTGGAAGAAAATGACATAAAATTTATTGTGAGAATTTTAGATAACTTAAATAAAAAAGATAAAGCTAAGAAAAAACAAAAAGAAAAACAGAAAGAATCTAAGTCAAATTTTAATCCTTTTTTACCCTACGAAAAAGATTTATTTATTGCGGATATTGAGGAAAATCATGTATTAATTTTAAATAAATATAATGTAGTCAATCATCACTTATTAATTATTACCCGTGAATTTGAATCTCAAGAAAATATCTTAACCCTTGAGGATTTTACAGCTTTATGGATAGTTTTAAAACAAATAAATGGCTTAGGTTTTTATAATGGTGGTAAAATAGCAGGAGCTTCTCAACCTCATAAACATTTACAATTAGTACCTTATCCTTTAGTGGATGAAATAGATACTATACCTATTGATGATTTAGTTTTAAGTAATAAAAAAGAAGATAAAATCATTAATCTAAAATCATTTCCTTATCTACAAGCAGTTGCTTTTTTTGAGGATATAACCGATAAATCTCCTGAAGAATTAGGGAAAATAACCTTAGATTATTACTATCAATTACTAGGAAAATTAAACATTAACATTAAAGATAATAAACCATTAATTCATTATAATTTATTAATCACAAAATCTTGGATGATGATAATACCTAGAAGTAAAGAAAAAATGGATTCAATATCCATTAACTCTTTGGGTTTTGCAGGTGCTTTATTAGTAAAAAATAAAGAAGAATTAGAGTTATTACTAAAACATAAACCATTAGAAATTTTAGCTAAAGTAGGTTTAAATTAGTTACACTAATAAAATGATAATTCCATAAAAAAACATCATAATTAACTGTGTTTTATTGACAAAATAGAATCTTTAAATTAAGCATAAATTATCAATATACCTATATAATTTCTAAATTATTTCTAAGAATTTGAGATGATTTTAATAGTTGATAACTGATAGCTAGTTAAGTTATTAATCATTTCTGTTCAATTTACGTTAACATAAGATCTTTGTGCTAAAAAAGAGTCAATTATTTAGTACAATAGAACTTCTATTAGTATTTAATAAGTTGAAAAAGTATTATGAAAATTGTCTGCTCTCAAATTGATCTAAAAAATAGTTTATCATTAGTAAGTCGTGCTGTACCTAGTCGCCCTACTCATCCGATTTTAGGCAATGTTTTATTAGTAGCTGAAAAGGGTAAAAATCAGGTAACTTTGACGGGTTTTGATTTAACTCTGGGTATGAGAAGTAGTTTTACTGCTGAGGTGGAAGAAAGAGGTACAATTACTTTACCGGCTAAATTGTTGAATGATATTATCGGACATTTACCCGATGGTGAGGTTAGTTTTTCTTTCGATGAGGAAGAATTAGACGATAATCCGATGGTTGCCATTAATTCTCTTTCTGGTAAGTTTCAGTTAAGAGGAGTAAGAGGTGACGAATATCCTGAATTACCAACTATTGACACCGATGACAAGTTTTTATTACCTGTAACAGCGTTAAAAGAAGGCTTAAAAAGTGCTTTATTTTCTGCTAGTAGTGATGAGACTAAACAGATTTTAACGGGGTTACACCTAACTCGTGATGGGGATAGTTTAGAGTTTGCGGCAACCGATGGGCATCGTTTGGCAGTGGCTAAAATCAGTGAGGAAATAGAAACCGATGATAGTAGTAATTTTGCTCTTACTATACCGTCACGGGCATTGAGAGAGTTAGAAAAGATAATTAGTACTTCTTCTGTAGATGATTTTGTCTCATTATACGTTGATGAAGGGCAAATAGTGTTTGAATTAGACAATCAAAGTTTAACCAGTCGTAGGTTAGATGGTGCTTATCCTAACTACAATCAGCTTATACCAAAAACTTTTGAGCGTTCTATAGTAGTTGATCGTAAAATGCTTATCAATAGTTTAGAACGGGTTTCTGTGTTTGCTGATGGTAAGAATAACATGGTTAAATTTAACCTAATAGCCAGTACTAATGAGCTTAATTTATCAGTAGAAGCGAGAGAGTTAGGTAACGCTAAAGAAGTTGTTAATGTCGAAATTACTGGGGATGATTTTCAAATTGGATTTAATATTAAATACTTAATGGATGGTTTAAAAGCGATAAATTCCGATAATATTAAGTTTAGTTTAAATGGTGCTACTCAACCCGTTATTATTAATCCTTTGAGCGGTGTTGATATGACTTATTTGATTATGCCCGTGCAAATTAAAGACTAATTTTAAAAAATAAGTAATAAGTAATATAAAAATAAGTAATTTTAAGTTTATTGTATGCTTTTTTTTTGATTGAAAAACCTCGTTAATATCATTTAATTAGGGTTTACTGAATAAATCAGAAAGCTATTAAAATCAAGGCTTGGGGCATCGTTAAGTTAATAAAAAAGTGCGTAGTTTTAGGCATTTTTGCTCAAAAAACAGGGTAGTATTATACAGTTACAAACTCTAATTTCAAAAATCAAAACCATTAAAACCTTTGCCCATTGCCCATTGCCCTTTGCCCTACCCCTTCCTCAGACTTTTTCAGCAACCCCTAATTAGGGTTTATTGTTAGAAGTCAAAAAGCTATAATAATCAAAGAGTTAAAAATAATATAAATAATAGAAAAAAAATGCACAGTTTTAAGAATTTTTATTTAAAAACTCAAAACTCTTAATACTATTTTCTAAATATTTTTTCTGTAATTATTATTAATATTAGATTGAGAATATAATTTATAAGTATTTCTCCTAACTCCTCTCTCCTAATTTTCCTGATTAATTTTTAACTGTTTTTTAGCATCTTTAAAAGCATCTTTCATTACTGCTTTAATTTTTTCAGGATTTGGTTTTTTCCCTCCCACAATATCACCGAAATAAGCACAAGCACCTTCACCCAAAGCCCATGTATATGCCCCAGCCCAACTAGCAGCTACAACCGCACCAAAACCGGGTATAAATTTAATTAACTCTCTACCAACCACTTGGGCTAAAAATCCTCCAGCGATGGCACTTATAATTCCTCCAGCTTGAGAAGGGTTAATGGTTTGTCCATAAAGTCGTCCTAAAACCCCTACCATTGTCACTTCTAAGGCAGTTAAAACGGGCATGGTGGCAAAGGGAAGAGGCACGGCGGCAAGGGTTACGGCCATCACCGAGAATGCTAAAATATAGCGTCTAGCAACGTTTTTATAAAGGTTTCCTAACTGAGAATTGACGGTTTCATCTAATAATTGATGAATGGTTTTTGCTTCTGCTGAAGGTAGTAATTCGGCTAAAGAATCTCGGAGATTTTCTAAACCATAAAACATAGGAATAAATCCATCTTCTTCTAAAGTAAAGTCAATTAAAGTTGCTTGATCAAATAAATCACTAAATGTATTTTTTATCTCACTAAATGCCCTATCTATTTCGGGAAAATTAGGAGGATATTCAGGATGATTACTGTGGAGATTAGGATAAAGTTCATGTAAAGAAGTTACTACTAATAAACAAGGAATTTGAGGGTATTTTTTCCTAAGATTTTCAGCAATATTTTTTAAACTATCCGTAGCAAAATCATTAATTTTTACTGTCAGAATTAAAATTCTTGCTCGTTTAGTTTCGATGTCTAATTGAGTAGTTAATTCCGTGATGATTTCTTCAGTATTTTTATCAACATCACCTAAACCAACAGTATCAGTAAAAATCAGTAAAGGCAAATCTTCTGAAGGGTAAGCGTAACGCTTTGTGTATTGCGTATGAGGACGAAAACCCTGTCCCACAATTTCTTCCCCAACTCCTGTCAACCCTCTTACAATAGAGCTTTTCCCGGCTTGGGGTTTACCTATAAGTAACGCTTCTGTGGTAGGCAATTGCGATCGCACAGACTCTAAAATATGAGCAATTTCTGTTTCATCAACTTTGAATAAATCAAGAGTTTTTTTAATAGATGGAAGTTTCATAAATTACTTAATAATGAATAATTAATTATGCTCAATTATGTCCTTAAATCCCCAATGCTTTTCATCGATATTAGCCAAAATTTGGAAGTAAAAAGGCAGATTAATTACCATAATATTCATGACGAATAAAAGGTAAATTAACTACTTCTCCTTGCGCTTTTCCAATGTTAACTTTTAAGCCAATATCTCCTGCTTTTGTGCGAATATAACCTAGGGCAAATTTTTCTGATTCTGTTTCTAAATAACTGGTAATTTTACCAACTTTTTCTCCTTCAATGGTGATAATATTATCTATTTCAGGATTAATAGATTTATCTAATTTTATTCCCCAAAGTTTTTGTTTAATCCCTTTATAAGTATTTAAACGAGCAATGGTTTCTTGTCCGATATAACAACCTTTATTAAAAGAAATTGCATCCCATAAACCACTTTCTAAAGGATTATATTCATCTGTTAATTCTTTATTAGGTGTAGGTTTTCCTTGTAAAATCCGTAAATTTTCGTAGTCTTTATCATTCATTAAAATAGGATTTTTTGATGTTATTCTATCCCAAATATAAGAGGCTTTTTCTTGAGAAATAATTAAATTAAATCCTGTTAATTTTAAGTTACAACCAACGGTAATAATTAATTCTATATCATCAATTTTAATAATTTTATGGGTAAATTCAGCAGATTTTAAAAAGTCAGTATCAACCCATTCTGATAATAAATCTAAACTTTTTTCACCGATTAAAGTAAAAATTTTATACTCAGTAGTTATATCTTTTATCCCTACTTTATCAAAAGGGAAAATATATCTATCCATCCAATCATATAACTTTTTATTTTGTGCGGGAGAAACTAATAATAAAACTTCATTTTCTTGAATATAAGCACTAACTAAATCAATATTTCTTCCTGTAGAATTAACAAAAACTGTATCACAACCTTCTCCTACTTTTAAACCTTGAATATCATTAGTAGTTTGATTGTGTAAAAAACGAAGTTTATCATCTCCTGTTACTTTTAATAAACCAAAATTACTTCTATCAATTAAAGCTAAAGAATTTTTAATAGTATCAATATTAATCATATTTTTTATTATTATTTTTAAAATTATTCAAGATAAAATTTTCAGCTTGAATTAGAGTTTCCGGTGTGCCAATATCTAAAAAAGGTGTTTCCGTTATATGTACTTTTATTTTACAACCTTGATTGAGTAATTTGGGGAAAACATCATATTCAAAACTAAGAGGTTTTTTATCGGGAAATTTGTTAATAACTGAGTGTTTAAATAAATAAACTCCAGCGTTAATAACGCCTTTTCCTTGTTGTTTTTCAGCAAAACTAATTAAATTATAATCATCATCATATTTTAACGAACCATAACGAGAAGCATCAGGTAAAGATAACCCTAAAATAACCCCATCAACCTCTTTATTTTCTAACAAGTTATATAAAGGTTTTAAATCAGTAAAAATTAGAGAATCACCGTTAGTTATTAACCATGAAAAGGGTTGTTGATTTGATAAATTTACGGCATTAATAAAACCTCCCGCTGTGCCTAAAGGTTCACTTTCTTGATAACAATTTACAGTAATATTTTTTAGATTTTGCTCCTTAAAATAAGATTCAATAATATCACCTAAATAACCAGTAGAAAGAATAAAATTATCAATATTTTGTTGATGTAAATAGTTAATAATCCATTCAATAAAAGGTTTATTTGCTACTTCTGCCATGGGTTTAGGAATATTAGGTAATAAATGTTTAATTCTAGTACCAAATCCTCCTGCTAGAATAACTGCTACTGTATTTTTGATTTCATCATTTATCATAAAATAGTTATCTATAGTTTAAAATTAGTAATAAATAAAGGAAATATTATCGACAAAAAAGATTTTATTATAAACATAATATTTAAGATTAAATTTAGTTTCTTAACTAACTTATTTAGTGAGATTTTTTAAAAGAAGGATTTTAATTTATTGATTATTTTATCTACGGAAAAAGGTTTATTTTTAATAATATTTGGTATATTTTCAGAGAAGGATTGTTGATGATCAAAAAAGCTATTAATTTCTTCAAATATTCTTACTATACGTTTTTTTATTAAAGGTAAACGATAATTATTAACAATATCAATATTAGCTGAATTATCTTGCCAATTTTCCACTGCTTTTAAAATTCTTTGAACATCATATTCTTTAGAATAAACTCGCAATTTATGACAATTAAAGCTAGGATCTAAATAGTCTGATAAAGCATCATTTAAACCAGAAAAAATTGTACATCCACAAGCCATTGCTTCTAACGGCGGCAAGCCAAAACCCTCACTAGCTTTAGCTTGTACCCAATATTCTGTGGAATCATAAAGATAAACTTTAGTTTGATTAAAAATAGTGGCTAAATCTTCTACCCAGTAGTCAATTAAAGTCAAATTACAGTGGGGATTTAAGGCTGGTACTAGGTCTTCAATTAAATATTTTGATGACTTGCGTTTCTGTACTAATACATCAATCTTTCTTTTTTCTTGTTTATTCTGATATTTGTCAGAAATCTCGTTAGGAAGATAAAAAATAAGGTTATTCGGTGCAAATCTTCCCCAATAGCCTTGAGAATGTTTACTAACGTTTATTATCGGCACTTTTGATGGTATTTTAAACTTGTATCCCGTACTATGAGCAAAATAAACTACATTAAAATCTTTAAGTTTTGTTAAAAGTTCTTGAATATGAGGTCCCCAATGAATAACATAAATATTATTAGTCGCACTAATGTCTTTAATTACGTCATTTAAGAACAAAATATCCTTCTCTTTTTTCTTATAAGTAACGGGTTGAGCGTTAAAAAGAGATTGTGTCATAGCCATAAATTTTAGTTGCGCAATATGTCCACCGCTATGGATATTCATTTCAGGAAAGAGAAAATACAGATTCCGTTGTGTCATGATTTTAATAGGAAAAAAACCCCTAAATCCCCAATTTTGGGGACTTCATCTATCTTTTTAGAAAATTTCAGGGGGAAGATTAAAACAAAAAAGTGGTAAAGTTTCCCTATGGTTGAGGGTGAGAGAGCAATAAAATTTTAAACGTTGGAGTAAATAGTATTGCGTAAAATAGTATAACCCTTGATTAATTCTTGAATGCCTCTGGCTAATGTCCAATCAGGAGTAAAACCAGTACTTAAAATTCTGGCATTGGAAACAATATAATCTCTTTTATCAGGATCTTCGCCGATAGGTGCTTCAATATAATAGAAATTGGGTATTTGTTTCTGAATTTCGGCACATAGCTCTAATTTAGACAAGTTAGCGTCTTCTAAACCAACATTATAAGGTTTTCCTTTCATGGTTTCAAAGTTATCTAAACCGTGTAAAAATACTTTCACCACGTCACGAATATGAATATAATTACGCTTAAAGTGTCCTTCAAATACTACCACAGTGCGATCGCTTACGGCACGATAGACAAAATCATTGACAAGTAAATCAACTCTCATACGAGAAGACATACCAAAAACCGTAGCCAAGCGGAAACTAATACTATTTTCTCTTTCTAAAATGGCTTTTTCAGCTTCTACCTTAGTAACACCATAGGCGGAAATGGGACGTAATGGACTTTCTTCGGTACACATTTTACCTTTTTCCCCGATGCCGTAACCACTGTTAGTAATCGGCACTAAAAATCTTTGCTCTTTACTTGCTAAACGACATAACATTTGAATAGCATCTCGATTGGTGGTTTCTGTGGCAATTTTATCTCTACCGCATAAAGGCGCACCAACTAACGCCGCTAAGGGAATAATGACATCGGCATCTTTAACTAAGTCTTTCATTAGACTTTCTTCACGACAATCACCCCTTACCACTTTAAAAGTATCGTATTGACAACACTCTGCGAGGCTATTTTGACGAAACATAAAGTTATCAACTACAGTTACTTCATAGCCTTTACTCAATAATACAGGAGTTAATACTGAACCGATATAACCACCGCCTCCGGTAATTAAAATTTTCATAATTAGAATATTAAGTTTAAATATTGATTAATGTTTTGCCGTATTTAATCATAAAGGATTACGGTAATTACGAATTAGCAATTACTTAAAGTGCTGAAGGAGGACGTACATAGTCCACTCCCACAGAGTTTAGGTATAATTTAATGGCTTCTGGAGTGTTTCCTTCATAGGCTACTTTACCATGATCTAGCCAAATTGTGCGATCGCATAAATCTTTAACATATTCGAGGCTATGGGAGACGAACAAAATTGTACTACTTTGTTCCCATAAACTTTGAATTCTAGCGCGGGATTTATGGGCAAATTTAGCATCCCCAACGGATAAAACTTCATCTAGGATAAGAATATCAGGTTGTACATCCGTAGCTACAGAGAATCCTAAACGTGCTTTCATCCCAGAAGATAAGGCTTTGACAGGTACTTCTCCATATTCTTCTAATTCTGCAAATTCAAGAATTTCATAGGTGCGACTTTTCATTTCTTCTTTAGAATATCCCAGTAAAACACCGTATAAAATGATGTTATCTTTAACAGACATATCCATATTAAAACCAGCACCTAATTCAATTAAAGGAGCAATATTTCCTCTAATTCTCACTGTACCAAAAGTCGGATCTAAAATGCCACAAATAACTTTTAATAAAGTAGATTTACCAGCTCCATTTGAGCCAATAATACCAATTTTTTCCCCACTTTTAACAACAAAATCAACATCTTTTAAAACTTGTTTTTTAGCAGGTTTAACATATTTTCCTTGAAGAAAAGAAAAGACTGTTTTTTTCAGATCATAAGAAAATTCTTCTTGAGTTCTACGCCATAATGAAACATTATTTAATCTAATAACTTCTTGATCCATTTTGATAAAAATAAAGGTAATAAATAATATTTAAAATAAAAAACTTATTTAAAGTAAATCCATGAAAGATGATTGTACACGACGGAAAAATAACCACCCTAAAGTTAAAATAATTATGCCACTAAAAAAACCTTTCATCAAGTGACTAATTTCGGGAAAAGTACCTTCTAAACTTATTTGTCTAATACTTTCAATAATAGGTACTAAAGGATTAAGATAAAGAAAAGGTTGTACTCTTTGAGGCACAATTTCCGCAGGATAAAATACAGGACTGGTAATCCATACAATAAAAGTAGTGATTTCGTAAAAATAACCTAAGTCTCTAAAAAAAACAAATAATGCACTTAAAAATAAACCGATTCCAGTACATACTAAAACTAAAGCAATAAAAGGAAATAATAATAAAAATACAAAGAAAATATTATGGGTTTTTATTAATGTAACTATGATTAATAACGGTAAAGATCCTACCACAAATTGAAAAACATTTGCCGCAATCATTGATAGTGGAAAAACGGGTAAAGGTAACTTTATTTTATTTAATAAATCACCATTAACAACAATACTACTTAAGGCTTGAGTGGTAGAAGAATTATAAAAATTAATTACTAATAAACCAGTGAAAGCAGCAAACATATAATTAATAATAGAATTACCAAAATAAGAAGCAAATGTTGCTCCAAAAATAACAGTATATAAAATAGTCATAATAATGGGATTTAATAATGACCAATATACCCCTAAAAAAGAGCCTCGATAACGAGTATTTAGACTTTGTGGAACTAACACAGATAATAATTCCCAATAACGAATAATCTCATGCCATAATGGCAGTTTTTCTATGGTATTTAAAGTGTTTTTTTTGCTTAAAATCATAAGTAATTAGAAATAATAATTAACTATTTTTTATCTGATAAAATTATTCTATCTTAGAGTTATATCATTTTTATGGCATTATGTATTGTGATTAACTCGATTATTTATCACTATAAAATTAATAAGTTATCAAGTAAATTCTCTAGTGTATCTAATAAATTATTTGTTGAAAAGAGATCCTTAAGGTAAACTTAACCAAAGATTTAATCTATCATCTTTAAGAAAAAAAATAATTTAATTTCCACAATGATGACTAAACAAAAAACGGCTTTAATTACTGGTGTTACAGGGCAAGATGGTTCTTATTTAAGTGAATTTTTATTAGATAAAGGTTATAAGGTTCATGGTATTATTCGACGTACATCAACTTTTAACACGGACAGAATAGATCATATATACCAAGATCCCCATCAAGAAGATGCTAAATTTTTCCTTCACTATGGAGATTTAACGGATGGTACTACTCTACGACGTATTTTAGAAGAAACACAACCTGATGAAGTTTATAATTTAGGTGCTCAATCCCATGTTAGAGTAAGTTTTGATACTCCTGAATTTACCGTTGATAGTGTTGCTATGGGTACTTTAAGATTATTAGAAGCCGTCAGGGATTATCAACAAAGAACTAATGCTAATATACGTTATTATCAAGCAGGTTCATCGGAAATGTTTGGAAAAGTACAGGAAATTCCTCAAAAAGAAACCACTCCTTTTTATCCCCGTAGTCCTTATGCTTGTGCTAAAGTATATGCTCACTGGCAAACTGTCAATCACCGTGAATCTTATAATCTTTTCGCTTGTAACGGTATTTTATTTAACCATGAAAGTCCTCGCCGTGGTGAAACTTTTGTCACCAGAAAAATTACCAGAGCGATCGCCCGTATTATAGCAGGACAACAAAAAAAACTATACTTAGGGAATATCGACTCAAAAAGAGATTGGGGTTATGCTAAAGATTATGTTGTGGCTATGTGGTTAATGCTGCAACAAGAAAACCCTGATGATTATGTGGTAGCGACAGGAGAAACCTATTCTGTCAGAGAATTTTTAGAATTAGCTTTTTCCCATGTTAACCTAAAATGGGAAGATTATGTTGCCTTTGATGAGCGTTATTTACGCCCTGCGGAAGTAGAATTATTAATAGGAGATCCTAGTAAAGCTAAAGAAAAGTTAAATTGGAAACCTAGCGTTACATTCCCTGAGTTAGTAAACTTGATGGTAGATGCGGATTTAGAAGCATTAGGCATTACTAATGGTGATAAAGTAAAAGACATAGCCTATATTCGTCAAAATATGTTGCACAACGTCAATTAGCGAATGGTATTCCCCCGAATGATATTCCCCCGAATGATATTCCCCAAAAAAGGGTTAATGTCATAAACCCCTACAGTCAATCATCAATTATTTATTAATATGTTAGATTTAAGTACAAAAAAAATTCTTGTAACTGGTGGCGCTGGGTTTTTAGGTAAACAAGTTGTCGCCGAATTAATTAAAGCTGGGGCAAATCCCGATAAAATAACCATTCCACGCTCAAAAGATTGTGATTTAACCCAGTGGGAAAACTGTCAAAAAGTTGTCGCAAATCAAGATGTAATTATACATTTAGCCGCTCATGTTGGCGGAATTGGCTTAAATAGAGAAAAACCCGCCGAATTATTTTATGATAATCTCATGATGGGTACTCAATTAATCCATGCTGCCTATCAAGCAGGAGTTGAAAAATTTACCTGTATTGGTACTATTTGTGCCTATCCTAAGTTTACTCCTGTACCTTTTTTAGAGGAAGATTTATGGAATGGTTATCCAGAAGAAACAAATGCACCTTATGGCATTGCTAAAAAGGCTTTATTGGTACAATTAGAATCTTATCGCGCACAATATGGCTTTAACGGTATTTACCTTTTACCAGTAAATTTGTACGGACCTGAAGATAATTTCGATACTCGTAGTTCTCATGTCATTCCTGCCTTAATTCGTAAAGTTCACGAAGCACAACAAAGAGGCGATAAAATCTTACCCGTATGGGGTGATGGAAGTCCAACTCGTGAGTTTTTATACTCTAATGACGCAGCTAGAGGTATTGTTATGGGTACACAAAGTTATAATAGTTCAACCCCCATCAACTTAGGCACTAATTCTGAAATTACTATCAAAGATTTAACACAATTAATCTGCGAATTAATGGGATTTGAAGGTGAATTAGTGTGGGAAACTGACAAGCCAAATGGGCAACCTCGTCGTTGTTTAGATACTTCTAAAGCAAAAGAAGCCTTTGGTTTTACCGCTAATATTGGTTTAAGAGAAGGTTTAAAAAATACCATTAATTGGTATCGAGAAAATAGTTAATAATTATTGGTATTTTACAAAGAGGATTATAAGGAAAATTTCTTCTTTTTCCTCTTAAATAGAGTAAAATTTGAGATATTTAGACTTGTTAAATGTCAAATAAAAATATCAAAAAGTTATTACCATAAGTTATTCATTAGGGGTTGTTAATGGGAATCAGAAAGCTAGAATAATCAATGCTTTAGATCTATCTAATAGATTAACAAAAAACTGTGCTATTTTGAAGATTTTTATTCCTCAAATCAACACTTTTGATCTTATTCTTTAGAATACTTCTATTATTAAATATAATACTTGTAGTCTTAAAACCTTGATTTTTAAGTATTTCTCCTATATCCTAATTAGTAAATCCTTTTTTACTTTTACGATTAGATAACTTTTTCAATTCTCCCGTTTTTATCCAGTGTAAATGTTGATTTAATAACTCTTGTAAATTATAATTTTTGAGAATAGTTTCTCTAGCTTTTCTCCTAATTTTTGTCATAATTTCAGGATTATCTAAAGCATATTCTATCTTATCAGCGATAATTTCTGGAGAGAAAAATGGCACGAATAAACCATTATAATTATCTTGGATTAATTCTTCCACAGGTTTAGTTTTTGAAGCCACAACCACACAACCAGTTGCCATAGATTCTAACATTGACCATGATAAAACAAAAGGACGAGTTAAATAAATATGTGCTGAAGATACTTGCAACACTTTTAAATAATAATCGTAACTCAATAACCCAGTAAAATGTACTCTACTTAAATCTAAGGATACTTTTTCTAACATCACATCCTTATAGGTTTTACCATCAGGTAATTGTTTCCCATAAGCCACACGATTTTGACCAACTATGACAAAATGAGTATTAGGGCGACGTTTTTGTAAAATACCAATAGTTTCAATAAACTGAGGAAAACCCCGATAAGGTTCCATACCTCTGGCTACATAAGTAATAATTTCCGTAACCTTGCTTAAATCTAAATTAATTTCAGGTATCACTAACTTTGTGTCGGCATTAGGCTTAAAAAATTCTGTGTCAACACCATCATGTAAAACCGTTATTTTTGACTGATATTCTGGAGGAAATTGTTGTTTTTGCCATAATGTCGGAGATAATCCCCTGTCACAGCTATATAAATCAATCAGAATAGGTGCATTTTTAACCCTAATTCTAGCTTCATCATCCGCCGAAAGAGGATCACTGGGATCGAAATCGGCATCACTACCATGAGCATTATAAAACCACTCAAAATAACATAAAAATTTAGCGCGAGGAAAAATATCTTTAATAAATAAAGTTGCCCCCCAGCCCGAATGACCATATACAATATCAGGATAGAAGCCTTCTTGTTTTAATTGAGTTGTCACACGATAAATTGCTTGTCCCTGTAAAACAGCATTTTCTAAATTACGAATATAGTGATGAGTTTCGATTTTAGCTTCTCTCGAAGGTTGATAAATTATCTTTTTTATCCCCTCTATTTGTCCTTCTTCTCGCTTTGTAATAAAAATTACTTCATAATTAGAGTCTTTCCCTAAAACTTGACATAAATGACGAAATTGTGCGGGAAAATTAGGGTGTATAAATAAGACTTTTGTTTTTTCTTTAAACATAAGCTAAAAGTATTTTTTTTTACGGAAATAATTACAATTTAAGTATAAAGTTTAACCATAGAAATTTCATTTTAATCTCATTAAACTTAATAAGTATAAATACTCATAAACAATTACTATCTTTTGTAATCATAAAATATTTACCTTTACAAACAATAACTTATGTTGTAAATTGGGTAGAGTAGTTGATAAAAAAATATACAAAGAATAGATTTAAAAAATTAAAATTTAGCTACAGTGATAATAGTGAGTAAATTATAGAGTTTTTGGTAGTAGAGGAATTAAATGAATATCGATAAATAAACATTAGAGGTTAAGATCATGGAACTAATTATTTGTTTAGCATTAGCTTTGTCAGTTTTTGTATTTTTAATTACTTGTATCGTAGGTATAGTTTCCGCTCCAACTCCTATTCTTCTAGCTATTTTACTCGGAGGAATGTTACTTACCCAAAAATCTATCACTAAGTTTAATGAGTCTGACATAACCTTGGTGGATGAAAGAGATAAAAATAGAATTGAAAAAGTCGAAATAGCTTCTAATCCAGAAGTTAATCAAGCTGAATTTAAAACTAAAAATTCTATGACTTATCGGGGTTTTAACTATAATCGAAATAATAACCTTGATAAAACTGTTAGCTATAAACCCAGTGGCGTAACTCATTATCGAGGCGCAATTATTGATAAAAGTAAAGAAAAAATAGTTTAACAAAAATGGAGAAAGAAGTCCCACGCTCTATTTTTCGTTAAAAAACCGCCCATGAAATGAGCGTGGGATGAATTTTGACAGTAAAATAACATCCGTAGGATTCTACACAAAAATCAAA
>Ga0210044_10000882_pt1 | contig 45732 bp, 54 predicted proteins | sample CryGey13umfilter_2_FD_183959 | JGI IMG/M metagenome (GOLD analysis project Ga0210044, IMG submission 183959) | Groundwater microbial communities from aquifer in Utah, USA - Crystal Geyser 4/9/14 3 um filter (SPAdes) (version 2) | ecosystem: Environmental > Aquatic > Deep subsurface >... | reverse complement strand
TTGTCAAACACTAGACTTCCCCACCTCCTCTTGTTATCATTTAGCAACAACATACTTAGTTTGCTAAATAAGGTCATATGAAGGATCGCCAACAAGAAATTCTCCACGCCATCGTCAAACATTTCACCGAAACGGCACAGCCGGTAGGCTCACAAACCATTTTAGTCAGCTATAAATTTGACGTTAGCCCCGCCACCATCCGCAACGACATGGCCGAATTAGAAAAACAGGGCCTTCTTTTTCAACCACACACTTCCGCAGGCCGAATTCCAACCGATCGTGGCTACAGGCTTTATGTGGACACAATGACCGATTTTGATAACGCCACAAAAATTGCCAAACAACGAATTGCAGAGGTGAGTAAACTAATTAAACTTAAAAAAGTCCGCCAACGCGTATATGATGCTGTTAATCTCTTATCTCATTGCACCAACAATGTCAGTTTTGCCACTCTTGGCAACCAACGAACCTTCTTTTTAGGAATTGCTAACGTACTAAAACAACCGGAATTCAGCCAAAATCCATACCAAGCCAGCCAAGTTTTTGAAGTGCTGGAAGACACCGACAACTTCCTCAATCTATTAAATCAGCTAGATATTGAAGAAGACAAACCCAGCATCTACATTGGTGAAGAAAATATTCTCGAAAAAATCAAAAGCTGTAGTATAATTATTGCACGCTACGAACTGGAAGGACACCACGGCTACATCGGCATTTTAGGGCCAACCCGCATGAACTACCCCGTTAACAGTATTATTTTAGCAGAAGTCCGCAATAACATTTAATCCAAAACCATGTCAGACACACCAACAACAGAAAAACTTCAACAACAAATCGAAGATCTTCAATCTCAACTAGAAATCATGACCAACACTGCCAAACGAACCATGGCCGACCTGCAGAATCTTCAAAAAAGAACCCAAATCGAACGCCTTCAACTTTACCCCCAAGCCCAAGCCGACCTAATGATCGAATTCTTACCGGTGATCGACAATTTCCAACGTGCCTTTGAAAACATTCCTGAAAGCCTAAAAACAGACAACTGGGTCCAAGGCATGACTCAAATCGAAAAACAATTTACCGACATCCTCAACAAAACCGGCCTCGAAGAAATTGTGCCCGATACCGACTTCAATCCTAACGAACACGAAGCGCTAGTAGAAGTAGAAGGCGAAAAAAATCAGGTTATCCAAGTTTTTGAAAAAGGCTATCGTTTTAAAGACAAAGTAATTCGCGCCGCTAAGGTTAGTGTGGGCAACAGCCCAGCAGGGCCAAGCGATGAATTGCGATAAGCCTGGCACTCAAGTCTTGACAGTGCTAATACGCCAATGTAATATATTAAAGAAACTAATTACATAATCTTTAACAAAAAATATCATGGGTAGAATTATAGGTATCGATTTAGGAACTACAAATTCGTGTGTATCCGTCATGGAAGGTGGCGACTCCGTAGTTATCCCTTCTCAAGAAGGTACACGCACCACACCATCCATTGTTGCTTACAAAGATGGTGAGCGTTTAGTTGGCATTCCAGCTAAAAGACAAGCTGTTACAAATGCCGAAAACACAATTTTCTCCGCTAAACGTTTTATTGGTCATACTTACAAAGAAGTAAAACCAACAGCGGAACGAATGCCCTTTAAAGTTGTTAATGGCAGTAAAGGCGAAGCCGAAATCGTCCTTAACGGCAAACAGCACCGACCAGCCGAAATATCAGCAATGGTCTTACAAAAACTTAAAGCCGATGCCGAAGCCTATTTAGGCGAAGAAGTAACCGAAGCCGTAATTACAGTTCCGGCCTACTTTAACGACTCTCAACGTCAAGCCACTAAAGACGCCGGCAAAATTGCCGGTCTGGAAGTAAAACGCATTATCAATGAACCAACTGCCGCCGCCCTCGCCTACGGAATCGACAAAACAGGTGCCGACAAAAAAGTAGCCGTTTACGACCTTGGCGGCGGAACATTCGACATCTCAATCCTCGAAATTGCCAAAGTAGGCGGTGAAACTCAAATCGAGGTTCTATCAACCAATGGTAACACTCAATTAGGTGGTGACGACTTAGATCACATCGTTATGGACTGGATTGTTGCCGAATTTAAAAAAGATCAAGGTGTTGACTTGTCAACAGACAAAGTTGCCCTACAACGTCTAAAAGAAGCCGCCGAAAAAGCTAAAATCGAACTTTCCAGCGCTCAAGAAACCGAGATCAATTTACCATTTATTACAGCCGACAGCTCTGGTGCCAAACACTTAAACATCAAACTGTCACGCGCTAAGCTGGAAGAATTAGTAGATCACCTATTAGAAGAAGCCATCGAGCCTTGTCGCAAAGCACTAAAAGATGCCAAAATTTTTGCAAGCGACATTGATGAAATCCTTTTAGTAGGAGGCTCAACACGTATGCCACTTGTGCAAAAGAAAGTTGAAGAATTTTTTGGCAAAGAGCCGCACCGCGGTATTAATCCGGACGAAGTTGTTGCCATGGGTGCCGCCATTCAAGGTGGTGTCTTACAAGGTGACGTTAAAGACGTTTTATTACTAGACGTCATTCCCCTATCTTTAGGTATTGAAACTTTGGGTGGTGTTTGCACAAACTTAATCGAACGTAATACAACCATCCCAACATCAAAATCACAAGTCTTCTCTACTGCCGCCGACAACCAAAACCAAGTCGAAATTCATGTGCTTCAAGGTGAACGCTCTATGGCAACCGACAACAAGTCATTAGGACGCTTTACTCTCGACGGAATTCCACCCGCACCACGCGGTGTGCCACAAGTTGAAGTAACTTTCGACATCGATGCCAACGGAATCCTAAACGTAAAAGCAACCGACAAAGGCACCGGCAAAGAGCAAAAAATCACCATTAGCGGCTCATCTGGCATGTCTAAAGAAGAAGTCGAAAAAATGCAAAAAGAAGCCGAACAATATGCCGAAGAAGATAAACTTAAAAAAGAAGCAATTGAAACACGCAACCAAGCTGAAAGCCTCGTCTTCCAAGCCGAAAAAACCTTAAAAGATGCCAGTGAAAAAGTAGCCGAAGATATCAAAAAACCGGTCCAAGAAAAAATCGACACTCTTAAAGCCATCTTAGAAAATGCAGACGCGCCAATCGACGACCTTAAAAAAGCAACTGAAGAACTATCTGAAGAAATTCAAAAAGTTGGCGCCGCCATGTACCAACAACCGGACGCCGGTTCAACTCCCCCACCGGGTGAATCTGCAACTAACGACGACGGCACCACCATCCACAACAAAAATGAAGAAGAAGTTGTAGATGCGGAAACAGTGGAGGAAGAACCAAAGTCTGACGAAGCATAAATAAAAAGTTAAAAAACACCTAGGTGCTCAACTATAATTAAAGAGACCCTAGGTGTTTTTTATGTAATTTAACTAAAAAGGCCCCAGTTTTTTCAGAAGGGGGTTGTAAAGAAAGGACTTGAATAGTGCTAAAAAGGGTGATTAGATTTTGATAAACGTCATAATCAATTACCACTTTTTAGCATGTATAAATATATCCAAGATTCAATCAGAAACAATAACCCGACCCCATCGTTACAATCAAGCCCGTTTTTCCCCAAGTATTTGCTGACATCCAAGACCACTGGGCACAAGACTACATCGAATATCTCGAAAAAGAACAAATCGTCAGCGGTAAAACAGCAACCGAGTTTGCCCCAAATGAAAGCGCCACGCGCGCCGAAACAATTAAGATCGCAATGAACACCTTCCTTAAATTTGATTCAGACACTATAGCCTTTGCCCCACAAATATTTAACGATGTGCCAATCATCCACTGGGCGTACAAATTTATTCAAGAAGCAGAAAAACAATTAATTATCAAAGGCTACCTAGACAACACCTTTCATCCAAATCAACCCATTTCCAGAATCGAAACCCTAAAAATAATCTTTGAAGCCGCCGATATAAAACCAGAAGATGTTACTACAATACTGGAACCCAACTTTAATGATATTGACTCAACCCATTGGGGCTACAGCTATCTTAAGTCCGCCTACAGCTTAGGGATTGTCCAAGGTTATATAGATGGCAGTTTCAGGCCAAATCAAAATGTTACCCGAGCCGAAATTGCAAAAATAACAATTATGGCACTCGTTCATAACTTGATCCAATAGCTTCAACCTCCTCTAGACTTTTCCATTTTAATAAGTAGTCTTATTATGACATCCCTAATTTTGCTTATGCTCGATTTAAACTTCATTCGCAACAACAAAGAAACCGTCCTAAATGGCCTAAAAAAGAAACAATCCTCGATCGACGAACAGTTTATCGATCAAATAATTCAACTAGACGAAACTCGCCGCGACCTCCAACAACAAACCGATAGTCTACGCGCTCAAAAAAACGAAGCCTCCGACAAAATCGCCCAACTACAAGGCGATGAAAAGCAAGCTGCAATCATGAAAATGAAAGAAGTCAGCGACCAAGAAAAAGACCTTAGCCAAAAATTAAAAGATGCAGAGACCAAACTAAAAGAGATGATGCTCCAAGTTCCAAACCTCCCGGCAGCAGACGTCCCCGAAGGTGGCGAAGCCGATAACAAACCTTTTAAAATCGTTGGCGAACTACCCAAATTTGATTTTGAACCAAAAGACCACGTCGAACTCGGCAAGCTTCTCGACATTATCGACATCGAAAGCGGCCAAAATTGCTCCGGCGCACGCTTTTATTACCTCAAAAACGAAGCCGTCTTGCTTCAGTTTGCCCTAATTCAATATGCCCTTAACAAACTAACTACCAAAGGGTTCATACCCGTCATCCCCCCCGTACTTGTACGTGAAGAAGCAATGTTTGCCTCCGGCTTTTTCCCCGCCGATCGTAGCGAAGTATACCACGTTAATCCCGAGGAAGACGATCTCTATCTAGTTGGAACCGCCGAGGTCCCCCTCACAATGCTCCACTACGATCAAATCCTTGACGAAGCAAAATTACCAATTCGCTATTTTGGCTACTCCAGCTGCTTCCGTCGCGAAGCCGGTAGCTACGGTAAAGACACCCGCGGCATCCTCCGCGTTCACCAATTCGACAAAATCGAAATGTACAGCTTCTGCCACCCCGACAAATCGGCCGCCGAACACGAACTAATCCGCGAAACCGAAGAAGAAATCATGCAAGACCTCGGCCTCCCCTACCAAGTAATCAACATTTGCGCCGGCGACCTTGGCGCCCCCGCCACCAAAAAATACGACATCGAAGCTTGGATTCCCACCCAAAACAGCTACCGCGAATTAACCAGCTGTTCAAACTGCACAACCTACCAAGCCAACCGCGCCAAAATCCGATACCGCACCCCAACTAACGAAATCGCTCCCCTCCACACCCTAAACGGCACCGCCATCGCCATCGCCCGCATGCTAATCGCCCTAATCGAAAACAACCAGCAAGCCGACGGCTCCGTAAAAATCCCCAAAATCCTAAGACCTTTCATGAACAACCAAGAATCCATCCAACCCAAATAAACCCCCGGAGAGTTTGAGCGGGCAGACCTCCCTAAATCATCATTGTCACCTACCTAAACACTTATACACCCCCAAAATCATGCCAACGCGATTCTCCCGGGGAATATTATATTTTCCTGTTGACTAAACCCAAAAAATCGATAAAATTACCAAGCTGTCTCGCAATGAATGAGTTGGGATCCTAGACAATAGCGTTTTGTTCGTCTATTATTCCCTGACTCTAATTCTTATTATGCCAAAGAAAACAGCATTAGAGGTGGTGGCCGAAAATTCTGTCGGCCGAAAATTCTTCACTCATAATACAAGTGGTGAATTTGAGCTACCAAATCTAATCGAAATCCAATTGAATTCTTACGAAGAATTCCTAACTACTGGGCTTCGTGAACTTCTTGACGAAGTTTCGCCTATCCAAGATTTTTCCGGTAAAAAAATCGAATTACATTTTCTAGATCACGAAATCGGAGAATCCAAGTATACACCGGAAGAATGTCGTTATAAGAACCTTACCTTTGAAGCACCTCTTAAGGTGCATGTTCAACTAATCAACAAAGAAACAGGTGAAATTAAAGAACAAGATGTCTTTTTAGGTGGAGTTCCTTTAATGACAGACCGTGGTTCATTCATTGTTAACGGAATTGAACGGGTAGTCGTAAGTCAAATTGTGCGATCACCAGGTGTATTCTTCGCTATCAACAAAAAAGTACCAAAATACCACACCGCCAAAATCATCCCTAAACGTGGAGCTTGGCTCGAAATCGAAACAGACAAAAAAGGCATCATCAGCGTTAAGATCGACAGAAAACGTAAAATTCCAATCACTTGCCTACTTCGTATTTTTGGTTACGAAACCGATAAAGAAATCCTAGACCTCTTTTCTGATGTTACTTCCGACATCGAAAACGACTACATGCTAAAAACATTAGAAAAAGATAGTGCCAAAACTGTTGATGAAGCTTATCAAACTATCTACAAAAAATTACGACCAGGTGATTTGGCTACCCCAGAAAACGCAAAAGCGCTTATCGATACCATGTTCTTCGACTATCGAAAATACGATATGGGTAAAGTAGCTCGTTACAAAATGAACAAACGTTTCGGACTCAATATGCCAAACGACCGCGAACATCACACTTTCCAAATCGAAGACTTTGTCTACATCCTCAAAAACTTGATCCAACTAAACAATGGTGAAGTTGAAGCGGATGATATCGATCACTTGAGTAATCGTCGTATTCGTCCAGTTGGCGAACTTGTTCTTAATAAGTTCCGCGTTGGTCTAATGCGTACAGATCGTATTGCTAAAGACCGCATGACTGTAATGGATCTTGAAACCGTAACACCAACTCAATTAGTAAATTCCCGTCCAATTACTGCAGCTCTTAGAGAGTTCTATGCCAGTTCACAGTTATCTCAGTTCATGGATCAAACCAATCCCCTAGCCGAGTTAGCTCATAAGCGTCGTATTTCGGCCATGGGTCCCGGCGGTTTATCTCGTGAACGTGCGTCATTTGACGTACGTGATGTACATCCGTCTCATTATGGACGTATCTGTCCAATTGCCACTCCCGAAGGACCAAATATTGGTTTGGTAGTCCATTTGGCAACTTATGCTCGTGTAAACGAATATGGCTTTATTGAAACACCGTTCCGTAAAGTAAAACATACAATTGCCAACACAAAAGAAAACCTAGTTGGTCGTTACGCCGCCGAATCAATTAAAGATGGTCGCACAACACTCGTTCGTAAAAATGACCTTATTGATGCCCCAGCTGCAGCATTAATTGCAAAACTTAAACTAAAAGAAATACCAGTTCGCGGTTACCTAAGTGACGAAATTAACTACTACGATGCCGATGCCGAAAAAGGTCTAGTAATTGCGCAGTACAATGCTCAAGTGGATGAAGTGAGACAGTTTGTAAACACTCGTATTGCCGCTCGCGAAAATGGTGAACCAATGCTTTACCATATTAACGAAGTTACTCATACCGACGTATCACCTCAACAAATTATCTCAATCACAACCTCTCTAATCCCATTCTTGGAAAACGATGATAATACACGTGCCTCCATGGGATCAAACATGCAACGTCAAGCCGTACCACTAGTACGACCACAAGCACCAATTGTTGGTACAGGTATGGAAGAAATCGCTGCTAAAAGCTCTAATCATGTCTTGCTTGCCGAACATGATGGTGTTGTTTCTTATGTAGATGCTGCCAAAATTATCGTAATCTATAAAAACGGCCAACAAAAAACATATGATTTGTCTGTTTTTCATCGTTCAAATCAAGCAACTACCCTAACGCATCGCATCCTAATTGAAAAGAATCAAAAACTTAAAAAAGGCGATGTCCTAGCTGACGGTTCCGCCACCGACAACGGTGAGTTAGCCCTTGGCTCAAATCTCCTTGTAGCCTACATGGCTTGGGAAGGTTACAACTTTGAAGATGCAGTAGTTATTTCCGATCGTCTTGTAAAAGAAGGTGTTTACGACTCAGTTCATATTGAAACATATACAATCGACGTCCGTGAAACAAAACTAGGCCCAGAAATCATCACACGTGACATTCCAAACATTAACGAAGCAAAACTAAAAGATTTAGATGAAGACGGTGTTATCCGCCTTGGTGCAACGGTAGAAGAAGGCGACATCCTTATTGGTAAAATTACACCAAAGGGTGAAACAGAATTAACTGCTGAAGAACGTCTACTTCGTTCCATCTTTGGGGACAAAGCTCGTGATGTTAAAGATTCATCATTACGCATGCCGGGTGGTAGCGGTGGTAAAATCGTCGACATCCACGTCTTCGATCGCAATAAAGGTGATGAACTACCGAATGGTGTCAATCGCCAAATCCGTGTTGCCGTTGCTCAAACTCGTAAAATCTCAATCGGTGATAAAGTTGCCGGTCGTCATGGTAACAAAGGTGTAATCTCGCTAATCGTACCTCAAGAAGATATGCCATACTTACCGGATGGAACTCCGGTTGATATCTGCTTAAACCCACTGGGTGTATCAAGTCGTATGAACATCGGACAAGTATTAGAAACACACGTGGGATGGGCCGCTAAAGAACTAGGTATTACCGTCGCTACTCCCGCCCTCAACGGCCTCAATGATGAAAAGATTCATCTATTAATGGACGAAGCCGGATTACCACCTACCGGAAAAATCCAGCTATATGACGGAAAAACCGGTGAAGCATTCGATCGTCCAACCACAGTTGGTATTATCTACATGCTGAAGTTAAGCCATCTAGTTGAAGACAAAATCCACGCCAGATCCGTCGGTCCATACTCACTTGTTACGCAACAACCGCTTGGTGGTAAAGCGCAACATGGTGGACAACGTTTCGGAGAAATGGAAGTTTGGGCATTAGAAGCCTACGGTGCCGCACACACACTTCAAGAAATGTTAACCATAAAATCAGATGATGTTTATGGCCGTTCTAAAGCTTACGAATCAATCATTAAAGGTGAAACCATTCGTAAACCGCGAACACCTGAAAGTTTCAATGTATTAGTTAAAGAATTACAAAGTTTAGGTCTAAATGTTGAATTAATCTCAACAAGCGATGGCGAAGTCATCGATGCCGACACTCTAATTCCCGAAGGGCAAGAACAGGAAGAGGGACTAAATATTGCCACCAGTGTTAGCGCCGAAGACGACACTCACGTTGACGAAGAAGACGAACCATCCGATGAAGAACTGGCTCAATTGGAAGAAGTGGTAAAAGACACAGAATAAAACAAAACATATTAATTAACTCTTCAATTACCATGCGTAGCGTGAACAAAGTAATTATCATCGGTAATGTCACCCGCGACCCAGATACAAAAACAAGCAGCAGTGGCCAAGCAATCTCAACATTCGGAATTGCGACTAATCGATACTGGACAACAACAGAAGGCGAAAAGCGCAGTTCAACCGAATTTCATGAAGTAGTTGCCTGGGCACGACTAGCCGAAATCTGCAACCAATTAGTCCGCAAAGGTCAACCTGTCTACATCGAAGGCTACCTAAAGACTCGCACTTGGGAAGCAGAAGATGGAACTCGTCTAAGAAAAACAGAAATCGTTATCCAAGATCTCATCATCCTAGAAAAAAGAGGTGATGAACACGAAGATAATCATAACGACAATTACATTCCAGCAGAAACTGTACCAGTCAGCACTCCTCCTCCAGCAAACACCGATCCGGGAATAATCAATATCGATCAAGATCTAGGACTTTAATAATCATTTAGAAACCTAACTACTCTCTAATACCTCGCTAATCTATGGCCTCTCCAACCCAAAAAAAGGACATAAATAACTTCGACGCCATTGCCATCTCCGTTGCTTCTCCGGAGCAAATTCTCTCTTGGTCGCATGGTGAAGTTAAAAAGCCCGAAACCATTAACTACCGAACTCAAAAACCGGAACGTGACGGTTTATTCTGTGAACGAATTTTTGGTCCAACCAAAAACTACGAATGTTATTGCGGAAAATACAAGCGTATTCGTTACAAAGGTGTAATTTGCGAAAAATGTGGCGTCGAAGTAACTCACTCCAGCGTTCGACGTGAACGAATGGGCCACATCAAACTAGCTGTACCAACTACTCATATTTGGTACCTTCGTTCAACACCAAGCCGTATTGGTTTACTTTTAGATTTACCAATCAAAACAATTGAACAAGTTGTTTACTTTGCCGCTTACATTATTACCGAAGCAAACATTGAAGCTAAAAATGAAGCAATCGAGCAACTCACTACCGAATTCAAACAATTCAAGAAAAAACTTGTTGATGAAGAAAAAGAAAAACATGCAGAACTAAAAGCTAAATTATCCGGTCAAACTCTGGAAAAAGCTAAAGAAGATGTTACGTCAGAATACGCGCAAAAAGCTGAAGAATTAACTGAACAACACAACAGCGCCAAAAGTGACCTAAAATCAATTGAAGTAGGTACGGTTATCAACGAACTTGAGTACCGTGACCTTTCTCTAAAATTTGGCCATGTCTTTAAAGCAAGTACCGGTGCCGCTTCAATCCGCGACATTATCGAAAACATGGATCTTGAAGGCATGCTTGCCGACCTAACCGGCCAACAAAAACGTCTATCAGGCCAAAAACTGAAAAAGACAATCAAACGAATCAAATTAATTGGTAGTTTGCTTAAAGGTAAAATCAAACCGGAATGGATGGTACTTAACATTCTTCCGGTAATTCCTCCCGATATTCGTCCAATGGTTCAGCTGGATGGTGGCCGTTTTGCCGCATCTGATCTTAACGACCTTTATCGACGTGTGATTAACCGTAACAATCGTCTTAAAAAATTATTAAGTATTGGCGCCCCTGAAGTAATTTGCCGTAATGAAAAACGGATGCTTCAAGAAGCCGTAGATACACTTTTAAACAATAGCGCTCGTCAAAGTCGCGCCGCCTTTACTGCAGGCAGCAAACGTAAATTACGTTCACTTTCTGACATGCTTAAAGGTAAACAAGGACGTTTCCGTCAAAACTTACTTGGTAAACGTGTTGATTACTCCGGTCGTTCTGTAATTGTAATCGGCCCTACCCTAAAATTAAACCAATGTGGTTTACCAAAAGAAATGGCTTTAGAGCTCTTCAAACCATTCGTAATTGGTCGTCTAATTCGTGATGGCTATGCACACAACATTAAGAGTGCCGAAAAACTAATATCCGCAAACAGACGTGAAGTTTGGGATATCCTCGAAGAAGAAACACGTGATCGTCATGTACTGCTAAATCGTGCGCCTACTTTGCATAGATTAGGTATTCAAGCTTTCAAACCTGTGTTAATCGAAGGTAAAGCGATTCAAGTTCACCCCCTAGTATGTGCCGCCTTTAATGCGGATTTTGATGGTGATCAAATGGCTGTTCACGTTCCCCTATCCGACCAAGCACAAAAAGAAGCCGGTGAAATCATTGTGTCTAATCACAATTTACTAAAACCATCTGCCGGTGAACCAATTACAACTCCAACTCAAGATATCGTACTTGGTTGTTATTATTTGACCAAAATCACACCCGGTGAAAAAGGCGAAAATATGATCTTCGGTAATCCAAAAGAAGCAATTGCCTCAAATCAACTAGGGCATCTTCACCTTCAAGCACCAATTCGTGTTCGTATTAACAATGAAATCATTGAAACAACCGCTGGACGACTAATCTTTAATGAAGTTATTCCCGAGAAACTTGGCTTCGTTAATAAAACTTTCAACAAAAAAGCTTTATCAAACTTAGTCGACGAAGCTCTAAATCTTTATGAAGATCATGATATTCTAACTCGTTTCTTGGACGACCTTAAAAAAATGGGCTTTTACTATGCAACCAGATCAGGCCTTTCTATTTCTGCTTCCGACATGATTATCCCTGACAACAAAGAAGAAGCTATTGACCTAGCCGACGAAGAAGTAAAGAAAATCAACAATTTCTTCTGGCAAGGTTTAATTACAGACAACGAACGTTATCTACATACAATTAGAATTTGGAGTGAAACCAAAAACGACATCTCCAATCAAATGATCTCATGTTACGAAGAATCAAACGACATTCACCACATTGTAAACTCTGGTGCTCGTGGTAACTGGGGACAAGTTACGCAGATGTCCGGTATGAAAGGACTCGTAGCCAATCCGGCCGGTAAAACAATCGAATTACCGATTAAAGCCAGTCTTAAAGAAGGTTTCTCCATTCTTGAATACTTTATTGCCACGCATGGTGGACGTAAAGGTAAATCAGATACAGCGTTAAAGACTGCCGAAGCCGGTTATCTAACACGTCGTTTAGTAGATGCCGTTCAAGATATCGTAATCCGCGAAATCGATTGTGGCAGTAAAGAACCTCACACAATCACCGTTGCCGAAAGCCAACAAATTGGTGAAGATTTCGACAAACGAATATTCGGACGTGTAATGGCCGACGCCCTTGTAGATCCAAAAACAGGTGAAGTATTAATCGAAGCCAACCATGACATTGGACGTGGCGAAATTAAAGCGATCGAAGATGCCAACATCACCGAAGTAAAAGTACGATCAGTAATCACATGTAAAACCAAAGGTGGTATCTGTAAGAAATGTTACGGTCGTGACTTAGGAACAAATAAAGAAGTAGAAATTGGTACCGCCGTCGGTATTATTGCCGCCCAAAGTATTGGTGAACCGGGTACTCAGTTAACGATGCGTACCTTCCATATGGGTGGTATTGCGCAAGAATCCGATATTACCCAAGGTCTTACTCGTGTAGAAGAACTGTTTGAAGCAAGAACACCAAAATCACCTGCAATTGTCAGCGAAATCCCTGGTAAAGTTACAATCAACCATAAAGGTCAAGTTACTAAAGTTAGTATTACCTCGGTTGAACCGATCGACACTACCTACATTATCCCTGAACTATTTGAGGCAACTGTTTCTGTTGGTGACACAATCAAAGAACGTCAAGCAATGGCTAAAAGTACAACTTCAAACCGAAGCCTTCGTTCTAAAGAAGCCGGTGTTGTTAAAGCAATCATCGACAACGAAATCATCCTCGAAAGCGACGGCAATGTTACCCAAGAATACACAATTCCACCTCGTAAAACTTTACGTGTAGTCAATGGTGACCTTGTTGGCATTGGTACTCCCCTAACATCAGGTCACTTAGATCTTCGTGAATTCATGAAGCTCACATCTTTTTACGACGTTCAAAAATACATCGTACAAGAAGTACAAAGTATTTACGCTTCTCAAGGACAAACAATTAATGACAAACATATCGAAATCATTGCCCGCCAAATGCTCTCTACTTGCCGTGTGCTCGAATCTGGCGACAGTTCTTACCTACCGGGTGAAATCATCGACATCATCACCTTAAATCGCGAGAATCAAGAATTAATAGACGACGGTAAAAAGATCATTCGTGCCGAAAGACTATTGCTTGGTCTAACCCGTACATCTCTATACACCGAAAGTTGGCTATCTGCCGCTTCATTCCAGGAAACAATCCGTGTCCTAGTTGAAGCCTCCACAACCAAAAAAGTGGATCAACTTAAAGGTCTTAAAGAAAACGTTATTATTGGTAAACTTATTCCAGCTGGTAAAACTTACCGAGAATGGTAAACTCCTATCTGTAATAAAACTTAAAGAGTCCCTCATCGCAGGGGCTCTTTTTAAATTTTACATTTTATGCTACAATTACCAGATAGAATCTAACTTTGCCCCATGGCATATACTTGGCGAAAGGCCCGACGGGGCGCCTCCCTAATCATCGCCATGTTTTTATGCGTTCTAATTTTGCTGTATGCCATGCCCCTAGCAAATTTAAATGTAGCTATTATAAAAAACAGGTTCTTTAAACACTTTGGGTAAGATTTTCCATAGTTTTGGGCTAGTGGAATAGGCACAACTCAAATTTGTGATAACGGAGAGCCCATGCCCGGAGTCGAAGTTTGTACTATACAGGGGATGGATGTAAATATCTCGTGTGTGGCACAGAGTGAACTTTGCAATGAGGATTGTAATGGCAATCCCGTAGTTATTTTGACTAGACCATTTTTACCGGGTGATCCATGTGATACAAATGAAGTTTGTCCTGGAACCAATGTTCCTGTCCCAGGGGAATTGGCTGCGGACATGAATAATTGTAATCCTGTAAATTTGTGTACGGTTCAATGTGCTTCAGAATGTATTGCCAAATTTGGTGCTTGTCCAACAACTCCTAATCCAGATGCCGGCACCGATGTAGAACAAGATAGTGATACCGGTCTTACTACACCCGATGCCGATAATAGTACGGATACAGGTGATAATGTTGAACCTGATGCAGTAGAAGGAGAGGATCAAGGTCTTGTTGTCCCCAAGGAACAGAAGGCCCCTAGCTGTAGTACAGCACCAAACTCTACTCCGGAAGACGTCAAAAATACAATTTGGGCGTTACTTATGGCAATGGGTACAATTGGTGCAACTGGATTAAGAAAGCGAAAGTAGCAGAAGATGCCCTCGCCCTTCGGTCTCGGGTTTTTCCCAGGAACAAATTTCCTATATACTTACCTTCATGGTCTAATCATATTCCCCCACCCTATCCAAAACAACCTATTCCACTCTGGAACTGTACTTCTTGAATTTTCCTCTTGCATAAAGTCTAATCTTCCACTAAATTACCGAAGCTAGAAAATTAAGTCACTTATCAATGCCAACCATCAATCAACTCGTTCGTAAAGGGCGACCAAAGAAACGAAAAGGAGATGTTACTCCTGCACTAACTTATGCAAGTAACAACTTAAAAGGAGGAAAGAAGATTAAAGTAAATGCTCCCCAAAAACGCGGAGTATGTGTACGTGTCTTCACAATGACACCAAAGAAACCGAATTCAGCTTTACGAAAAGTTGCTCGTGTTCGACTTACTAACGGTATGGAGGTTAACGCCTACATCCCCGGCGAAGGTCACAATCTACAAGAGCACTCTGTTGTTTTAATCCGTGGTGGCCGTGTAAAAGATTTACCGGGTGTACGTTATCATATCGTTCGCGGTAATTTGGATACTCAAGGTGTAGACGGACGTCAAAAAAGCCGTTCTAAATACGGAACTAAACGACCTAAAAAATAATAATTACTAAGTACTAATTAATATGAAACATAACGCAGTTTACATCGCCAGCTATTCAACTCCTCTTCTAGAGAAGTTTATCAATTACGTAATGTTGGACGGAAAGAAATCAGTAGCTCGAGACATTACTAAAGAGATGCTAGCCACAATGAAAGAAAAGACAAAGCAAGATCCCCTAAAAGTATTCGAGCAAGCTGTTAGCAATGTAAAACCTGCAATGGAAGTACGAGCTAAGCGTATTGGTGGTGCTGTTTATCAAATTCCTATGGAAGTTAAGCCTAAGCGTCAAGTTATGTTGGCTTTCCGTTGGATTATTGATGCTGCCCGCAAACGTAAAGGCGCACCAATGGCCGAAAAATTAGCTACTGAACTACTTCAAGCTTTTAACAACGAAGGGGCTTCAATGAAGAAGAAAGAAGATACTCATCGTATGGCACAAGCTAATAAGGCATTCGCTCATTACGCTCGTTACTAAAACCAATAACTAACTCTAAGCTCATGAAAGACCTTAAGAATCTTCGCAATATAGGAATTATTGCGCATATTGATGCTGGTAAAACCACTACTACCGAACGTGTACTCTTTTATACAGGTAAAACTCATAAGATCGGTGAAACTCACTCTGGTGAATCTCAAATGGACTGGATGGAACAAGAGCGCGAACGTGGTATTACAATTACCTCAGCGGCCACAACTTGTTTCTGGAAAGACATTCAAATTAATATTATCGACACCCCCGGTCACGTAGACTTTACTGTAGAGGTAGAGCGTTCTTTGCGTGTACTAGATGGTGGTGTTGCCGTATTTGACGGTTCTCAAGGTGTAGAACCTCAATCCGAAACAGTATGGCGCCAAGCAGATAAATACCACGTCCCTCGTATCGCCTTCGTAAATAAAATGGATAAAACCGGTGCTGACTTTTTCATGAGCCTTGATTCTATTCACACTCGCCTCACAAAAGATGCTGCTGCCATTCAATTACCAATTGGTTTTGAATCCACCTACTCAGGCGCTGTCGACCTAGTTGACCTTAAAGCCTACAATTTTGCCGGCGACCACGGTGTCGACATCGTAGAAATCGACATCCCCGAAGACATGAAAGACAAAGTTGCCGAATACCGAAACATCCTTATTGAAAAAGTAGCTGAATGCGACGACAAATTCATGGAAATCTACCTAAGTGGCGACGAATGCACAAACGACGAACTTAAAGCCGCAATCCGTCGTGCCACTATCACCAACAGCTTCTACCCTGTACTTTGTGGAACCGCTCTGCAAAACAAAGGTGTACAACATGTACTGGACGCTGTTCGTGATTATTTACCTTCTCCAATGGACGTAGGTGCCATTAAAGGTACAGACCTAAGAGGTGAAGCCGAAGTAATCCGCAATCCAGATCCAAACGAACCTTTCTCTGCCCTAGTTTTCAAAATTGCAACCGATCCCTATGTTGGTACACTTGCCTTCTTCCGTGTTTACTCCGGTACACTAACTTCCGGTAGTTATGTTTTAAACGCAACTACAGACAGTAAAGAACGTGTAGGTCGTATCTTACAGATGCATGCCAACTCCCGTGAAGAAATTAAAGAAGTTGCCGCCGGAAACATTGGTGCGATTGTCGGTCTTAAAGGAACAAAAACCGGTGACACCATTTGTGACCTTGCTAAACCAGTAATGCTCGAAAACATTGAATTCCCTGAACCAGTAATTTCAATCGCTATCGAACCTAAAACTAAAGCCGACCAAGAAAAAATGGGAATCGCCCTTCAAAAACTATCTGAAGAAGATCCTACTTTCCGTGTTCATACAGATGAAGAAACCGGACAAACAATTATCTCCGGTATGGGTGAACTTCACCTAGATATCTTGGTAGATCGTATGAAGCGTGAATTTAAAGTTGAAGCTAACATCGGTGCGCCACAAGTTGCCTACCGTGAAACAATTCAAACAGAAGTTAAAGCTGAAGAAAAATACGCAAAACAAAGTGGTGGTCGTGGTCAATACGGTCATGTACTTATCAAAATCATTCCTCAAGAAACCGGTAAAGGTTATGAATTCGTCAACTCCGTTGTTGGTGGGAAAATCCCACGTGAATACATCCCAGCTGTGGATAAAGGTATTCAAGAAGCAATGACTCGTGGTGTTGTTGCCGGCTACCCAATGGTCGATATTAAAGTTGAACTTTACGACGGTTCCTACCATGATGTGGATTCCAACGAAATGGCCTTCAAAATTGCCGGCTCAATGTGTTTCCAAAAAGGTGCCAAACAAGCAGGCCCGGTGCTACTAGAACCAATTATGGCTGTAGAAGTAGTTACACCCGAAGAACATTTTGGTGACGTTATGGGAAATCTAAGTTCACGACGTGGTCAAATCCGTCAAACTGGCGATCGTGGTATGGCTAAAACAATTCAAGCCTTCGTTCCCCTAGCCGAAATGTTTGGCTACGCAACCGATCTCCGCTCAATGACACAAGGACGAGCCTCCTACTCTATGGAAATGGATCATTACGACAAAGTTCCAAATAACATCTCTGACGAAATAAAGAAGCAAAGAGGAGTAGAATAAAGTAAGTCACCTTGCAATAACAAATCTTCTTGGCTAGAATGCCAACGCTAAAAAACCTCACTATATCTCCTAACCACACACATTTATGGCTGAAGGTGTATTCGATCGATCAAAGCCTCACCTTAATATAGGTACAATTGGTCACGTCGATCATGGAAAAACAACCCTTACCGCTGCAATTACGAATGTTGCTGCAGCCCATTTCGGGGGAACGAACAAAGCAGTTGCGTTTGCTAACATTGACAACGCTCCTGAAGAAAGAGAACGCGGTATTACTATTGCGACATCTCACCAAGAGTATGAAACTGACAAACGTCACTATGCTCACGTTGATTGTCCTGGACATGCCGATTACGTTAAGAACATGATTACTGGTGCTGCTCAAATGGACGGTGCAATCTTGGTTGTATCCGCTGCCGATGGTCCAATGCCACAAACTCGTGAACATATCTTGCTTGCTCGTCAGGTAAACGTTCCTTATATCGTAGTATTCCTAAACAAAATGGATATTGCTGATCCGGAAATCGCTGAACTTTCAGAAATGGAAGTACGTGAACTCCTAAGCAAATACGATTTCCCAGGTGACGACACCCCAGTCATCAAAGGTTCTGCTCTTAAAGCATTAGAAAACCCATCAGGTCCCGATGCTGAACCAATTCTAGAACTACTAAAAACAGTTGATGAATACATTCCTCAACCAAAACGTGAACTAGACAAACCATTCCTTATGCCAGTAGAAGACGTATTCTCAATCAAAGGTCGAGGTACAGTTTCTACAGGTCGTATCGAACAAGGTATTGTTAAAGTAAACGAAGAAGTTGAAATCGTAGGTGTACGAGACACTCGCAAAGTAGTCGTTACCGGTGTAGAAATGTTCCGTAAACAACTTGATCAAGGTCAAGCTGGTGATAACGTTGGAATCCTTCTACGTGGTATCGAACGAGATGATATCGAACGTGGTCAAGTAATTGCTGCCCCAGGCACAATCACTCCACATACAAAATTCGAAGCTGAAGTTTATATCCTTTCTAAAGAAGAAGGTGGACGTCATACTCCATTCTTCAAAGGTTACAAACCTCAATTCTACATGCGTACAACTGACGTTACCGGTGACGTTACTCTACCAGACGGCGTAGAAATGGTAATGCCTGGTGATAACATCAAACTAAATGTTGAACTTGGAGTTCCAATCGCCATGGACGAAGGTCTACGTTTCGCTATCCGTGAAGGTGGCCGAACAGTAGGTGCCGGCGTTGTAACAAAAATCATTCAGTAAGTAGCTTTCAAAAGATAAACCTAAAAGACCCTCGGTAAAACGAGGGTCTTTTTGTTATAATTTACGCTCCAACCACTTCATCTCAAATTCTAAAACGTCGCAAGATCTCGCTAGGCTCGATTTTCCCTTGACTCCCCCGCCCCAATCCTATAAAAAGTCTACACAAATCGTCCTTACTGTTTTTAGTAAGTGCGTCACCACCAATGGTGAAATCTCAAACTATAATCGCAAATTGCGATCTTATACCCGAGGTTTACATCAGCGTCGGGATCTTCCAATTACATTTTAATTGCACAAAACTATGGCAACTCCTCAAAAAATTCGTATTAAAATTAAAGCATTTGATCACAAAATCATCGATCAAGTTGCAAGTTTGATTATCCAAACTGCCGAAGATACTGGTGCCATTGTGGCCGGACCAATCCCCTTGCCAACAATTATTGAAAAATTCACAGTAAACAAGTCAACATTCGTTAATAAAACTTCACGCGACCAATATGAAATCCGAACTCACAACCGACTAATCGACATCAAAGAGATCGCTCCACATACAATTGATTCGCTTACCAACCTCAATTTACCGACCGGCGTGAACATCGAAATCAAAATGCTTAACACCCCAGACGTAAAAGAAAAGAAAACTTCTAAAAAATAACTTGACTTTGAGTAACCTCGCCATTACCATTTGGCGGCTAATCAAAATTAGTAAAGTTACTCGCACGTTACGGGCTCCTAATAATTAGGAAACTAAAGATCTGTAACCATAAATTAACCTCTGCTACACTATGCCAGGTATACTTGGAAAAAAGATCGGTATGACTCGAGTAGTCAACGAAGACGGAACAATGATTCCCGTTACAATTATCGAATGTGCGCCAAACATCATCACTCAAGTTAAGACAGAAGAGAAAGATGGTTACAACGCAATCGTCCTTGGTTGCTATGCTCTAAAAAATCCAACCAAAAACAGACGATTCCGTCATTTAGGCGAATTCAAATGTGAAAATACTGAAGGATACGAAAAAGAAAACAATATCGATGTAAACGTTCTTAGCGACATTAAGACCGTTACAATCATGTCTACATCAAAAGGTAAAGGTTTTCAGGGTGTAATCAAACGACACAACTTCTCACGCGGTCCGGAAAGTCATGGTTCACGTCATCACCGTCAACCAGGTTCCATTGGTGCCTGTGCAATGCCGGGGCGTGTAATTAAAGGTAAAAAAATGGCTGGACGTATGGGTAGCGATCGAACCACACTAAAAAATATTCCGGTTGTATTAGTCGATGCAGCCAAAAACCTAGTTGCTGTTAAAGGTCCTATTCCAGGATCTATCAGTACTATCGTTAAATTAACAATCGAATAACATGCAAGTAATAGTATACGACCAAAAAGGTAAAGAAGTTGAAAAGTTAACTTTGAATGAACAAATCTTTGGAATTGTTCCAAATGAAGAGTTGGTTCATCAAGCTTTAGTTCGACAACATGCCAATGCTCGAATAGCTACTGCTCAAGTTAAAGGCCGCAGTGATGTTCGTGGTGGTGGACGCAAGCCTTACCGTCAAAAAGGTACAGGTCGCGCTCGTCAAGGTTCAATTAGAGCACCTCATTACGTAGGTGGTGGTGTTGTTTTCGGTCCAACAACTGACCGTAACTACACTAAGCAAATGCCAAAAAAGCAACGTCGTAAAGCTCTATTCAGTGCTTTATCTTCAAAAGCTGCAGCCAATGCTATTATTGTTCTCGATAAATACGTAGACAAAGACGAAAAGACAAAGAATTTCGCCACAACATTGTCTTTGTTACCAATGACAAGAAACGCCCTTGTGGTTACCGATCGCCAAACTAAAGATTTGATTAACCGAGTTAGCGGCAATCTACCAGAAGTAAAAACAATTTTGACTCAATACTTAAACATTGCCGACCTACTTAAGTACAGAACAATCATTTTCCTCAAAGATTCCCTATTAGAAATCGACTCTATCTTCTTAAACCAGTAAGCAATGCAAACTAATTACATTATCAAACCGGTAGTTACAGAAAAGTCTGTAAGCCAAGGCGAAGCCAACAAGTTTACATTCCTGGTTCGCAACGATGCTACTAAGGTAGCCATCTCTCAACAATTGATCGAAATCTACGGTGTTGTACCAACAAAAGTTAACATGCAAAAGCTTCCTGCCAAACATCGTACGGCTGGTCGTCAAGTAATTAACAAGCGTAAGGCACACAAACGTGCAATTGTTACCTTCCCTGCCAATTCCAACATTGATCTATTCAAAACGAAAGCTAAGAAATAATTATAACTGCTAATCATAACTACTATGGCTCTTAAGAAATTCAAACCGACTACTCCAGGAAGACGTCAAATGTCTGTTGCTTCCTTTGAGCAATTAACAACGAGTAAACCAACTGGTAAAACTGTTTCTAAAAAAAGCAACGCCGGCCGTAACAATACAGGTCGACTAACTGTTCGTCACCGTGGTGGTGGACACAAACGTCGTTACCGAGTAATCGATTTCGACCGAACTGCTAAACTAAACATCCCAGGAAAGGTTACGGCTATTGAATACGATCCAAATCGAACAGCATACATTATGTTAGTAACTTATGTTGATGGTGACAAACGTTATCACATTGCACCAGAAGGCATTCAACTAGACGACCAAGTCATTACCGCCAAAATGGGTAAGATTAAGAAAGGGTCACGATACCAGCTACGAAATATCCCTGTCGGATATAGTATCTATAATATCGAACTAATTCCTGGTAAAGGTGGACAAATCGTTCGCTCTGCCGGCGCATCAGCTAAATTAGTTTCACTCGAAGGTCCATACGCACAAGTTCAAATGACTTCTAGTGAAATACGATTATTTCAAAAAGATTCATACGCAACAATCGGTGAAGTAAGTAATGCCGAACACAGCAACCTCGTAATTGGTAAAGCTGGTCGTATGCGCTGGATGGGACGACGTCCGCAAGTCCGTGGTAAAGCCATGAATCCAATTGACCATCCGCATGGTGGTGGTGAAGGTGGAAGTCCAATTGGTCTTATCCATCCAAAAACTCCATGGGGTGCACCAGCGTTGGGGCACAAAACCAGAAGAAGAAAAGAAACAAATAAATGGATCGTTAAACGTCGAAAGAAATAAATAAACTTGAAATTTGATTAATAAACCGCTAAAAAGCATTAGCACTTAACTAAACAACTATGGCACGCAGCTCAAAAAAAGGTCCCTATGTAGATCCAAAACTAATGAAGAAAATCATCGCAATGGTTACTATTGGGGAAAAACGTATCATTAAAACTTGGGCACGCCGCTCAGATATCGCTCCAGAATTTGTAGGTTTCACATTCGCAGTTCACAATGGCCAACAACATATTCCGGTATTCGTATCTGAAAACATGGTTGGACATAAACTCGGAGAATTCTCCCCTACTCGCAAGTTTAAAGGCCATGGTGGAAAAATGGCCAAATAATAATTCTAATTAACTAATTTATAGAAATGAAAGCACGACTTAGTAACGCTCGCATATCACCAAAAAAAATGAACCTAGTTGCAGGACTTATTCGCCGAGCAGATGTTAACAAAGCAGCTCAACTTCTTAAATTTACAAACAAAAAAGCCGCAGGAATTCTTTTAAAGCTATTGGAATCTGCAATCGCTAACGCTGTTAATAACTTTGACCAAAAACGCGACGAACTTATTATTGATGAAATCAAGGTAACCAAAGGTTCAACTTACACTCGCGCAATGCCTGCCTCTCGTGGTCGCTCTAATCCTATTAAAAAAGTAAACTCTCATGTAACTTTTTTCCTAAAGGCACAAACAGTAGTCAAAAAGGCAGCCAAAAAGACAGCCGAGAAGGCTGCTGTTACTCAATAATTAACCTCTAAACTTTACTATGGGCCAGAAAGTACATCCAGTTGGAATGCGTATCGGAATTAATAGAGGATGGAACTCTAGTTGGTTCGGAACAAAACGTAATTACGCCAGCTTATTACATCAAGAACTTAGAATCCGCGAATATCTAGATACCCAATTTAACGGGTTAGGAGTCTCATACGTTGAACTTGCTCAAAACAACAACATCGTTGACCTTAAGATCCATACCGCTAAACCAGGCTTAATCATTGGTCAACAAGGAGCTAAAATCGAAGAACTTAAAGAAAAACTACACAGTAAATTCAACTTAAACTTTAGTATCGAAGTAATCGAAATTAGAAAACCCGCTATCGATGCAGCAATTGTTGCAGACAGTATCGCTAAACAACTAGAACGTCGTATCTCTTACCGACGTGCCTGTAAAGCTGCCATTGAAAAAGCAATGGAGCAAGGTGCCAAAGGTATCAAAATTAGTTTGGGTGGTCGTCTTAACGGCGTAGAAATTGCACGAAGTGAATTCTTTACTCGTGGCAAAATCCCTCTACATACATTACGTGCCGATATCGATTACAAAAATGTTAGAGCGCAAACCACATACGGTGCAATCGGCATTAAAGTTTGGGTTTATCACGGTGAAGTTTTCGATCGTTCAGCCAAAAAAGAAACTTCCAAATAATAATATTGCCAAAACTAACTTTCTCTATATAATCATTACACTTTTTGCTCCAAAATCATGTTACTACCTAAAAAACTAAAACATAGAAAGACTCATCGCTTAAGAGGAAAACGCGCTGGTATGTCTAAAAACGGCAATACTATTGCCTTCGGACGTTTCGGAATTAAAGCAATGGGGCAAGCGGAAATTACTTCTCGTCAAATCGAGTCTGCACGTCGTGCTATCGCTCGTGCAATCAAACGTGGTGGCAAAGTTTGGATCCGTATATTCCCACAAAAGCCAATCACACGTAAAGGTGCAGAAGTACCAATGGGTAGTGGTAAAGGTGCTCTAGATCATTACGCAATTGATATTAAACCAGGTCGCATTTTGTTTGAAATGGATGGTGTTGAAGAAACAATTGCAAGAGCTGCCCTTAAGCTAGCAATCTACAAATTACCAATCAAATGCAAAGTAGTTGACCGTGATGCCATTAATTAATACACACTATGTCTAAATCAGAAAATGACGTAAAAGCCTTCTCCGATAGCGAACTAGGCAAAGAAATCATCAAAACCGAATCAGAACTATACGAATTAGGTATCTCAATTCGATCCAATCAATCAAATGATTTAAAAAATTATCACAACCTCAAGAAACGCAGAGCACGACTTAAGACCGAACAATCTGCACGCCGTATCCAAAAAGAAGCGGCATAATCATAAATAACATAACCCTGAGCACTTATGCGTTCAAAAACTGGTGTAGTCATCTCGAATAAAATGGAAAAAACAATCGTAGTTGGAGTTAGTTATTCAAAGCTGCACCCTCTATATAAAAAAGCGTATACTGAACAAAATAAGTTCTATGCTCATGATCCTGAAGGTAAATTCCAAATTGGTGATGCAGTAACAATCTACGAGTGCCGCCCACTAAGTAAGACTAAAAGATGGACTGTTATACCTCCTCAAAAATAACGTTAACTGTAACTAATTGCCATGATTCAAACACAAACATTACTAAAAGTAGCGGACAACTCTGGAGCCAAGGTCGTACAATGTATTAAAGTATTAGGTGGTTCTAAGAAAAGATATGCCAGAATTGGCGATATTATCGTCGTATCAGTTAAACAAGCAACTCCAGGTGGTACTGTTAAAAAGAAAGCAGTAGAAAAGGCCGTGGTTGTGCGTACTACTAAAGAAATTTCTCGTAAAGATGGTTCTTACATCCGTTTCGATGAAAACGCAGTTGTAATTGTAAATAAAGACAATCAACCAAAAGCAACTCGTGTATTTGGACCTGTAGCTCGTGAACTACGTGAAGAAAGTGGTAAATTTCAAAAAATTATCAGTCTGGCACCAGAAGTACTTTAATCAAACAATTATCATGAAAATTAAAACCGGAGATCAAGTCATCGTAATCAGTGGAGCTAACAAAGGTAAGCAAGGTAAAGTTATGCGAGTTATTAAGACAGCTGATCGTATCGTGGTTGAAAAGGTAAACGTACGCAAACGACATGTACGTCGTGGCCCTAACCAACCAGGTCAAATCGTGGAATTCGAAGCATCAATTCATGTTTCCAACGTCAGCATCATCGACCCCAAAACAAGCAAGCCTACTCGTATCGGCTACCAGAAGCTAGAAAACGGTAAAAAGATCAGAATTGCAAAAAAATCTGGACAAGAACTAAAATAACGCTAATATACATCCCACTTAACTAAAGCCCAATGGCAGAAGCAATCGCATTACATCAACGGTTTAAAAAGGAAATTCTCCCTGAATTACAAAAAAAGCTTAACAAAAGCACAGTTGCCGCTGTACCTCAAGTTACAAAAGTGGTACTAAACGTCGGAATTGGTCGATTTAAAGAAGACAAAAAAATGGTAGCTGAAATTGTTGAAAATATGACAGCTATTGCCGGTCAAAAACCAATCCTTAATAAATCTCGTAAAGCGATCTCAAACTTCAAACTTCGTATTGGAATGCCTGTAGGTATTAAAGTTACATTACGTGGTGAAAAAATGTACAACTTCCTAAACAAACTGATAAACGTAGTCTTCCCTCGTATTCGCGATTTCCGTGGCTTCTCTGAAAAGAGTTTTGATGGAAATGGTAATCTTTCGATCGGAATCAAGGAGCACACAGTTTTCCCGGAAGTGCTACAAGTAGACAGTACGAGAATTCACGGCGTTCAAATTACAATTCATACAACTGCAACTAACGACGCAGATGCACATGAGCTAATGAAACTTTTCAAATTCCCTTTCCGAAAATTAACTACTCAATAACTACTACCTTATTTATGGCTAAGACATCGATGATCGCCAGAGCGCGAAAATTACAACGGAAACAACTAAGTGCATTTGCTGCTGGTAAAAAACTTGAAAAATCCACAAGTGTCTTCAATGTCTGTCAATTATGCGGTCGTACTCGTGGTTACATGCGTCGATTCCAAATGTGTCGCATCTGCTTCCGTCAACGTGCCCGTAAAGGAGAAATTATGGGTGTAAAGAAATCTTCTTGGTAGAAATTAACTTCAATATCACATGTATACTGATACAATCGCAGATCTATTAACTAGAATCCGAAACGCACAACATGCGCGTCAAGATGCTACTATGGTTCCCCACTCTAACGAAAAGGAATCAATCCTAAAGGTTCTCAAAGAAAACGGCTATGTAATGGATTACGAAATCATTCCAGGCGACAACAACAAGAAAAACATCAAGGTACTATTAGACGCTGCAAAACGAAATACAGTCCTAAAACGTGTTAGTACTCCAGGTCAACGTATCTACAAACAAGCTTCCGAAATCAAAATGGTTAAATCCGGTATCGGGATTAACATCATTTCTACCTCAAAAGGAGTAATGACAGGCAAAGAAGCTAAAAAGCAAAATCTAGGTGGAGAAGTAATCTGCCAAGTATATTAATAACTAATTTACCTCATTATCATGTCAAGAATTGGGAAATTACCAATTGAATTACCAAGCGGTGTAACAGTTGAAATCACAGGAACAAACGTAAGTATTAAAGGACCAAAAGGTGAACTTAGTCATAACCTTCCTGAAAGTATTTCAATCGAACAGATTGATAATGCTCTAGTATTGGTTCGTGTTGATGAATCAACAGAAGCTCGTTCTCTACATGGTCTAAGCCGAAGTTTAGTTGATAATATGGTAGTAGGCGTTAGTAAAGGGTTTGAAAAACAATTGGAACTAGTTGGAGTAGGTTATCGTGCCGCTCTACAAGGCAAAAAATTATCATTGAGCCTTGGTTATTCACATCCAGTTGTGTACAGTATCCCCGAAGGAATCGAAGTAACTCAAGATAAAGACAAACAAAGTATTCTAACCGTTACCGGCATCGACAAACAAAAAGTTGGACAAGTAGCAGCGGAAATCAGAGAATATCGAAAACCGGAACCTTACAAAGGTAAAGGTATCCGTTACGTCGGCGAATATGTACGTCGTAAAGCTGGTAAAACTTCAAGCTCATAGAGCAAAACTATCAACTAACTACTAAATAGCATGACTGCAATTAAAGCTCAAAAACGGATAAATCGAAAACGTAGAATTCGTAGTCGGATACATGGAACAGCAGTACGTCCACGTCTAGTTGTTTATCGTTCTAATCGCAATCTATCTGTACAGTTAATTGATGACGACAAAGGTGTTACTCTCGTTTCTGCGTCAAATATGAAAGCAAAAGAAAACAATGTCGAAGCTGCTAAAGTTGTCGGCACCGAAGTTGCTAAAAAGGCTCTAGAAAAGAAAATCACAACTTGTGTTTTCGATCGAAATGGGTACAACTATCACGGTAAAGTTAAAGCCTTGGCAGATGCTGCTCGTGAAAACGGACTTCAATTCTAATTACTACCTCTAATAACTAAACAGTACTTATGGCTAATCCCCACTCAAAAGGAAAAAATCGTGCAACTAAAGCAAAAGAGTTTGAAGAAACGGTAATTCAAATCGATCGTGTTACTCGTGTAGTAAAAGGTGGTCGTCGTCTTCGTTTCCGTGCAACTGTTGTAATTGGAAATCGTAAAGGTGATGTTGGATTGGGTCTTGGTAAATCAACTGAAGTAACAGGAGCCATCCAAAAAGCTGTTTCAAAAGCCAAACGTAACATGATTACAGTCCCTCTCGATGGCGAAACAATACCACATGACATCAATATTAAATTCAAGAGTTCAAAGATTTTAATTATCCCTGCTGGACCAGGTACTGGTATTATTGCCGGTGGATCTGTTCGTAAAGTATTGGAACTTGCCGGTATTAAAAATATTCTAAGTAAATCCCTAGGGTCATCAAATCGTGTCAATAATGCTAAAGCAACAATAGAGGCTCTCAAGGCATTATATCCAAATGACAGAATGAAGAAGCTGGCAGCTAGTAAGCAAGTGACTCCAGCTGCCACAACAGCTGCAAAGGCAGAAGACAAGAAAGAAGAAAAGGCCGCTGAAGCGGCTGGTAAATAATTCTAAGAACTAATATTTTTCAATCATGCAACAACATACAATTAAGCCGGCTGAATCTCAGACCAAAAAACGCACACGTGTTGGTCGTGGTAATGCTGCCGGAAAAGGCACATACTGTGGACGTGGTGTCAAAGGTCAAAGTGCCCGTAGTGGTGGTAAACGTCGACCCGGATTTGAAGGTGGTCAAACTCCCCTTATCCGTCTTATGCCTAAACTACCTGGTTTTAGACATCCTCATGTAGAACAAAAAACTCACCAACCAATCAATCTTTCTGATTTAGAAGCAAATTTTGACAATGGTGAAGCAGTTACTAAAATTGAATTAAAAGCTAAAGGATTAATTACATCTCTCAAACGTCCAATCAAACTGTTAGGTAAAGGTACAATTAGTAAGAAGCTAACCATCACCGTAACAGCAGCCTCAGCTTCAGCTATCGCCGCTATTGAAGCAATTGGCGGGCAACTAATTTTACCTCCAGTAGTAGAAAAAGTACGCAAAAGAGACAAAAAACTCACAAAAATGGGCAAATAAATCAACTACTAACCAAAACAAATGAATTTCATTAAACAGATTTGGAACTCAAAAGACCTACGTAAGAAAATCCTGTTTACCGTTGGAGTTCTTGTTTTTTATCGTATTCTGACCCAAATCTCTCTACCTGGAGTGAATTTGGTTAATCTTCAGAAAATTTTTGAAGCCAATCAATTCCTCAGTTTATTTAGTGTTTTAACCGGTGGTAGTGCCGAAAACTTTTCAATCATCTTAATGGGGCTTTCTCCTTATATTAATGCCTCAATTATCATTCAGTTACTTACTGTTATCGTTCCTAAATTTGAAAGTCTTTCTAAAGAAGGTGACCAAGGACGTCGTACACTTAACAGTTACACACGTTGGTTAACACTTCCTTTAGCATTCCTTCAGTCATATGGAATGATTGTTTTATTAAACTCACAATCACAATTGCCAATTATTGAGAATCTTGGCGATCCAATGGTTATTCTACCAATTATGTTAACCGTAACAGCTGGTACAGTCCTATTGATGTGGCTTGGTGAACTAGTAACAGAAATCGGAATCGGTAATGGAACATCTATTATTATCTTGGCCGGTATTATCGCTTCCCTCCCGGCTCAAATAGCTCAAAGTTTAGCACTTTCTACCTCAAACTCCGAACAGCTAATCCCATTGTTAATTATGTTTTTAGTAACTTTGGGGCTAACAATATTAGCCATCTTAATTACAGAAGGTGTTCGTAAAATACCAATTACATACGCTAGTCGTGGTGCCAAAGGTCAAATGTCAAATCTACCTTTACGGATCAACCAAGCAGGCATGATCCCAATTATCTTTGCAGTCTCAGTTGTCGCTTTTCCAACAATCTTGGCTCAATTAGCACAACAATCAACTAATCCAACCCTACTGGCAATTTCCGAATTCATTGTTTCTAACCTATCCGTTAATAGTCCTGCTTATCTAACGATTTACTTCGTTCTAATTTTAGCTTTCACCTTCTTCTACGTCAGCATTACCTTTAAGCCTGAAGAAGTCGCTGAAAACATTCAAAAGCGTGGTGGTTATGTACCTGGAATTCGACCAGGACAACCAACTGCTGAATTTTTACACAAAGTTTCCAATCGTCTTAACTTATTTGGTGGGTTCTTCCTAGCTTTGATTGCAATTCTGCCTGTCCTCATTCAAAACACATTCACAAGCTTAAACCTAGGCTCTGCACCCATTTTAATCAGCGGTGCCGGACTTATTATCATCACTGGCGTAACTCTAGACTTACTACGCCAAATCAACGCTCAAATGATAATGCACGACTACAATAAATTGATCTAAGCTCATCATGGACTATTTTTTCTTTGGTATCCAAGGATCCGGCAAAGGCACCCAAACTAAACTTCTTGGGCAAAATTACAATATTCCGGTTTTTGAAACAGGCCATGAATTAAGAACAATGGCCATGCAAGACACAGAACTTGGCCGAAGAGTTAAACAAACAATCGAAGGTGGCGATCTCGTTACCAACGAAATTGTTATGGAAATCGTCGAAGCATTTATAAGTACCAACGAAGACGCCAAGCACCTTATTTTTGACGGTATCCCAAGAAACAAAGACCAACAAGCAATGTTACATCAGCTACTAGAAAACCATGGCAGAGATTACTCGGCAGTCTTAATCACACTCACAAAACCGGAAGCAATGACTCGCCTACTCAAAAGAGCAGAAATAGAAGGTCGTGCCGATGATACAGAAGAAGGTATCGAAAAAAGAATTAACATTTTCTTTGAGCAAACAGAACCACTCTTAAGTCACTACCGTCAAAATCATCAACTTATCGAAATTAAAGGTGACCAAACAGTCGAAGCAGTTTATACTGAAGAAGTTGCAAAACTAGATCTCTAATAATTTGTAATGATTAACATCAAAACTCCTGCCGAAATTGACGCAATGCGCACCGGTGGAGCAATTTTAGCCAACATTCTTGAGGAAATTAAAGCATATACACAAGCAGGCATGACTACCCACCGCCTTAACGAATATGCCGAAACCTTATTTGCAAAATACAGTGTAATCCCCTCCTTTAAAGGCTACCAAGGATTTCCCGCCGCCATTTGCACAGCAATCAACGATGAAGTCGTACACGGTATCCCAAACAACGCTGTTATTAAGACCGGAGACATTATTGGTGTCGATGCCGGCGTCTTTTATAAAAACCTTCATACGGACTCAGCAATCACATTTGCCGTGGGTTCAGTTAGTCCAATTGCCCAAATGCTAATAAACGAAACTACAAACGCCCTGTGGGCAGGTATAAATATGGTTAAACCGGGTAATCAAATTGGTGACGTTAGCTATGCTATCTATAACCATCTCAAAAAACACAATATTACTGTTATCCCCGAACTAATTGGCCACGGTGTCGGACACAAGCTTCATGAAGAACCACAAGTCCCTAATATTGGTAAGCAGCATTCCGGTCCAACTCTTAAACCCGGCATGACTTTTGCTATCGAACCAATCACCTGTTTGGGTAAACGCAATATCGAAACATTAAGTGATAAATGGACAATCGTCACCAAGGATGGGTCGCTTGCTTGTCAGCAGGAACACACTGTTTTGGTTACTACAACAGGCGTAGAAGTTCTTACCGAAAAAAAAGCCTTTACAAACTCTTAAAGTTTCACTAAATTTCCCCTTGCATTAGTCAAGTCCTTTCGCTAAAATTCCATAGCTTTTACCCACAAACAGGGCTTTAAGCAGCACTTAATCAAAATTTGGATGGCGAAGGAACAAGCAATTGAAATGGAAGGAGTCATCGTTGAAACGCTTCCCAATGCCGAATTCATTGTCCAAGTCATCTCTGGTGAAGAAGGTGAAAAGATCAATTTTGATGACCCGGAAGCACATCGTGTACGGGCTAGAATCTCTGGAAAAATGAGAATGAACTACATCAAAATCAGTCCAGGTGACCGTGTAACCGTTGAAGTGTCCCCTTACGACACAACGCGCGGACGCATTACCTACCGTAATAAATAACATATACTTTCATGAAAGTAAGACCATCTGTCAGAAAAATGTGCGAAAAATGTAAACATATTAAGCGTAAAGGCGTTAATCGTGTTATTTGTGAAAACCCTCGTCATAAACAACGACAAGGCTAATTTTTTTAATTATAATTTAAGTTTACCACTGTGGCTCGTATAGTAGGCGTAACATTACCGGACGAAAAAAGAATTGTGATTGCTCTCACCTATATTTATGGTATTGGCAATAGTGTAAGTAAAGAACTTCTTACAAAGTTAAATATTGATTTTAATAAAAGAACTAAAGAACTTACCGAAAGCGAATTAAACGAATTACAAGCAGAAATCGCAAAAATCACCACTGAAGGTGACTTACAACGTAAGCATTCAATGGATATTAAGCGTTTACAAGAAATCGGATCTTACCGTGGCGTCCGTCACCGAAAACGTTTGCCCGTACGTGGTCAACGCACTCAATGTAATGCTCGTACACGTAAAGGACACAAACGTCTGACTGTTGCCGGTAAAAAGAAGGCAACTAAATAATAACTGCTAATTAACTTATCTCTACTTTATGGCTAAAGCAAAAAAACGTAGCATCAGTCTCGGAAAAGCGTTCATTCAATCTACTTTCAATAATACCATTATTACGCTTACAGATATGGACGGTGGTGTTATCTCTTGGAGTAGTTCAGGTTCATGTGGTTTTAAAGGAGCTCGTAAATCAACTCCCTACGCAGCTCAAACTGCATCAGAAAGTGCAGTCAGCAAAGCAAAGAATTCCGGACTAGAAAAAGTACATGTGTTTATTAAAGGAATTGGCCCAGGTCGCGAACAAGCAATTCGTGGTCTCCAAGCTGGAGGCGTCAACGTTGAATCAATTACCGATATTACTCCAGTTCCGCATAACGGTTGCCGTCCCCGTAAAAAACGACGCGTATAATAATAATTTGAACTTACTAACCCGCTAACTTATGTCACGATATCGAGGTCCCATCGTTAGAAAATCTCGTCGTTATGGAGAAATTCTTTTTGGCAACGGACAAAGCAAAACCAACGCATTCAACAAGCGTAAATATCCACCCGGACAACATGGACGTAATAGTTTCCGTAAACTTTCTGAATACGGTAAGCAATTAACAGAAAAGCAAAAGGCACGTTTCATGTATGGTCTAACTGAAAAATCATTCCGTCGTTGCTATAAAGAAGCAGATCGTGCCGAAGGAATTACAGGTGACAACCTACTAATCGCTTTGGAACTTCGTTTAGATAACGTAGTTTACCGCGCCGGTTTTGCAAATAGCCGTCGTCAAGCACGTCAAATGGTTAGTCATGGTCTTGTTAAACTTAATGATCGTCGTGTTACTATACCTTCAATCAAAGTAAGTATTGGTGACGCATTTGAAATTCGCGCTAAGAATCAAAAAAGCCCAATGTTTGAAGAAGTTAAATTAACTAAAAAACCTACAAATCCTAAATGGATGGAAGTAGACTACAAAAAACTAAGTGGTAAAATCGCTGCTCTTCCAGATAAAGACGATGTCGAGCAAATGATTCAAAGCCAATTGATCGTTGAGTTCTACTCAAAATAATAGTTCGGTACGCCTCTACAAATTCTAACTACACCTCCCTATGCATCAAATTCAGGCAGAAATCGGTATTCCAAAAATCAAGACCGAGCAAGGCGATGAAAATACAATTATTTTCACGGTGAGTCCGCTTCCGCCTGGGTATGGGACGACAGTGGGGAACGCATTTCGTCGCGTTCTTTTGTCTTCACTTCCAGGGGCAGCAGTTACAGGTATTAAAGTAAAAGGATTAAACTACGAATACTCAACAATCGAAGGAGCCAAAGAAACAGTATTAGATATCCTCTTAAACCTTAAAGACTTACGAATTACTAAAAAAAGCAGTGAACCTTCTATGTTAGACCTTAAAATAACTGGAGGCAAAGTAACGGCTAAAGACATTAAGACTAGCTCTGATGTTGAAATTTTAAACTCAGATTTATACATCACAACTTTAGAAGATAAATCAAAGTTGGAAATTCAAATTCGTGTTGAAAAAGGTGTTGGTTACGTACCAGCTCGTCAAAAGAAAGAAGAAGAAAATATCGCCGACATTATCTGGACAGATGCCTTCTTTTCACCGGTAAAGAAAGTTCGCTACGATGTTGAAGCAACTCGTATTGGCGAAATGACCAACTTGGACAAATTAACATTAGAAATTCAAACAGACGGTTCAATTACTCCGGAAGACGCCCTACGTTTTGCATCAAACATCCTAAAGTCTTATTTCAATCTATTTAACGAAGAAGGACTATCTATCGAACCTGAGTTCATGAGCGACCTTGCGACTATTGCCCAAAAGCAAAAAGAAGAAGACGCTAAGAAGCCAACACAAGAGGCTTACACTCCAATCGAAATCCTAGGATTATCCCCTCGAACCCTAAACGCTTTGATCAATGGCGAGATCGGTTCAATCGAACAATTGACAAAATGTACAGAAAGTAAATTGACAAATCTCCGCGGCTTCGGTAAAAAGGCTCTAACAGAAGTTAGATCTGCACTAGGTGAAAGAAGTTTAGACCTATCAGAAGAATAATCACTAAATTACAATAACCATTTCTTAAAATGCGACATCGATATAACAAGATCGTTCTAAACAAATCCAAGGCTCATACTAGAGCGTTAGTACGTAGTTTGATTACTTCTCTGGTTAAATACGGCCAAATCAAGACAACAGCTCCTAAAGCTAAAATCCTACGTAAAGAAATCGAAAAACTAATTAGCCGATCAAAGAAAAGACAACAAGTACACGCAATTCGTGAAGCAAACAAAGTTTTCTTTGAAAAGGATGTTACTAAAAAATTCTTTGACGAATACCTACCCAACGTAAAAGATCACCAATCTGGCTACACAAAGACATACAAAATTGGTAACCGTCTAGGTGATGATGCCTCTATGGTTCTAATCAAACTTACTCATTTTGAAGCCAAAGCAGAAGCTCCAGCTGAAGCCAAACCAAAAGCGGCAAAAGAAAAAGGCAAGAAAGAAAACAAGGCAGCTGAAGCGGCTGCTAAATAAAGCATTAACTTACCCTTACAATGAAAACACTAATTCCAAATTCCAAACAAATCGAGCGTAAATGGTACGTAGTTGATGCAAGTCTCTTGCCACTTGGTCGTTTAGCTACTGTTATTGCCGACACTCTTCGTGGCAAAAACAAAACAACTTTCCTCCCTTCTCAAGATATGGGTGACCACGTCATTGTGATCAATAGCCAAAACATTAAACTTACAGGTAATAAATGGGATGATAAAAAGTATTATCGACATAGTGGTTATATCGGTAGCCTTAAAACTACAACTGCCAAAAAATTACATGAAGACAAACCAACAGAAATCATTAAACTAGCAGTTGCAGGAATGATTCCACGTAACCGTCTTAAAAAAGGTGTACTAGAAAAGCTTTATGTTTACACTGGTATGGAACACCCTCACGAGGCTCAACAACCTGAAACATTAAAACTTAAAAAATAATTCTAACTCCAATTAATAATGGCGAATAAGAAGACCGAAATCATCGATATGAACTTATCAGGCAAATACCATTACGCTAATGGTAAACGTAAAGCTGCCGTTTCTCGCGTTCGTATTTATGAAGATGGTAAAGGCGAAATTTACATCAACAATCAAACAGCTGAAGAATTCACAAACACTAAAGAAGAGTTAGAAAAACTTACCGCTCCCCTAAAAATGACTGGGAACACAGGTAAATATACAATTACAATCAAAATTAGCGGTGGTGGTTATATGTCTCAAGCAGAATCTGCTCGTCATGGTATTGCCAAAGCTTTACAAGAAATGGATCCAACTTTACGTACTACACTTAAAAAAGCCGGTTTTATTACCCGCGATTCACGTGTTAAAGAACGTAAAAAGTTTGGTCTTAAGAAGGCTCGTCGTTCACCTCAATTCAGCAAACGTTAGTACCCTCTCCTATGCGTTTTGATGTAATCACGCTATTCCCCAACCTTTGCGAAGGTTATTTAGGAGACAGTATTTTAAAACGCGCAATTGATCAAAAATTAATCTCGATTAATTTTTGGCAACTGCGCGATTTTAGTGATGATGCAAAACATCACAAAGTGGATGACACCCCCTACGGTGGTGGCGCTGGCATGGTCATTCGCCCTCAACCATTATGGAATGCAATTACCGAAGTAAAAAAGCACAATCAAGGCCCTGTAATCTACCTAACCCCCCAAGGACCCGTTTTAACCCAAAAGCAGGCCGTAGAACTAAGCACAGGCCCCAAGGAGTTAATTTTATTATGCGGACGTTACGAAGGAATCGACCAACGCATCCGCGAGACCCTAATTGACCGCGAAATCTCCATTGGCGAATACGTCCTCACCGGCGGCGAACTCCCTGCCCTCATTTTAATCGATACCATTAGCCGTCTAATCCCCGGCGTAGTTGGCGACGAAGAATCCGTAGCCGAAGACTCCTTCAGCAAAAAACTTCAAGGAAAAAGAGAATACCCCCACTACACCCGCCCCGCCGAATTCAACAACATGAAAGTCCCCGATGTCCTTTTATCAGGAAACCACGCCGAAATTGAGAAATGGCGAACAGAGAGGTTAAGCTAGTATGGTTATGCTGATATTTTGTGCTAAAATAATCACAAAATTTACCACCACCCATGCCCAAACCTTCTCACCTAAAATTCACCAATCTTAAAACGGGCCTAAGCCACAAAGAAGCGTTTACACTTCAAACAAAATATGGGTTTAACACTATCGAGCAAAAAGAAAAGAAAAACCTCCTCATCATATTTCTGGCAGAGTTTAAAGATTTAATGATCATCCTTCTCATTATTGCGGCCGTAATTGCCATAATTAACAACGAACTAGTAGACGGTATCGTTATTTTAGCGATTGTCATGCTAAACGCTGTCATTAGTTTTGTGCAGCAGTATCGAGCCGAAAAAGCGCTGGAAGCCCTCCAAAACCTCGTTTCTCCACATGCAAAAGTAATCCGCGAAGGCAAACCACAGTTAATTAGCGCCAAAGATGTTGTACCGGGTGATATTCTTATCGTAGAAAGTGGCGATCGTATTGCGGCCGATAGTATTGTTGTGGAAAATAGCAATTTATATACCCAAGAAAGCACATTAACCGGCGAATCGCAGCCAATTGAAAAAACCGAATACCACCAAAGTTCCAATGATACTCCTCTGCCAAGACAAATGGTCTTTATGGGAACCGAAGTTAGTAACGGCTTTGCTAAAGTCCAAGTTGTTAATATTGGAACCAGAACAAAGTTTGGGCGCATTGCCGACCTAACTCAAACCACCAAAAAAGTCGAAAGCCCACTCCAACGCGAAATCAAAAGAATTGGTATCTTTGTCACAAAAATCACCCTTGGTATCACAGTTGTACTATTTTTTATTGGCTACTTAATCCAAGGTAAAGAACTTGTAGACACCTTGTTATTTGCCACCTCTGTAGCCGTAGCCGCAGTACCCGAAGGTCTTCCCGCCACCATTACCATTGCCCTAGCATTAGGTGTTCAACGACTAGCCAAAAAGAAAGCGATTGTTAAACAACTGGCATCCGCCGAAACCCTTGGCAGTACCTCATGCATCATCACCGACAAAACCGGTACACTTACCCGCAACGAAATGACAGCCATACTCATTATCACCCCCGAAAATCAATATGAAATTACTGGTAATGGCTATGCACCAACCGGCCAAATTACATGCAATAGTCAACCAGCAACCGCCAACCAACACTTGCGATTAATCAAACTTGCCGGCCAATTTTGCAATACAACTCTCTTAAACAAAAAGAAAAACAAATACGAAGTAATTGGCGACCCTACCGAAGCAGCCATTATTGTCCTACACCAAAAACTCAATTTTATTGAATTAGAAAAATACAAAGTCACTAAAACAAATCCCTTTGATAGTGAACGCAAACGCATGTCAGTACAAATTAGCGATAAAACTCAATATCTACTGGTAAAAGGCGCCCCCGAATTCGTGCTGCAACAATGTACAAGCTACATAACCAGCGACGGTAAAAAACATAAACTGACTGAACAAATAAAAAAAGAAATTCTCACAGCAAACAGTAAAATGGCCGATCAAGCCTTACGTGTCATCGCCGTTGCCTTCCATGAGCGTCCCAACGACACAACCGAAACCAACCTCACCTATGTAGGCTTAATCGGCATTGTCGACCCTCCACGCAAAGAGGTAAAAGCGGTTATTCAAAAAGCCAAACAAGCCGGCATTCAAATTATCGTTGCCACAGGTGATAACGGTCACACCGCCAAAGCTATCGCGCTGCAACTCGACATCATCACCCCCAACGCCATTATAAAGACGCACGAAGATATTAAAGATATGAACCTATATGACCTGCAACAACTTCTAAAAAACAATACTGATATTTTGTTTGCACGTGTAACACCGGAAGACAAATTACGGCTTGTTCAAGCTCAACAAGCTAATGGCCAAGTTGTTGCCGTAACCGGCGATGGTGTAAATGATGCACCCGCCCTAAAACAAGCCGACATTGGCGTAGCAATGGGCATTGCCGGCACGGATGTAAGTAAAGAAGCCGCCAACATGATCCTCGCCAACGACAAATTTACAACAATCATCAACGCCATCCAAGAAGGCCGTAACGTTTACATCAATCTCAAAAAAATCATCTTTTACCTATTCTCAAGCAATATTGGTGAGATTATAACTATCTTTTTAGCAATTCTCCTCAATCTACCAGCACCATTAACGGCCATTCTCATCCTCCTCATTAACGTAGGAACCGACTCCCTACCCGCAATTGCCCTAAGTGTCGACACCTCCGACCACGACTTACTCACAGTGCCTCCGCGACCAAAAGAAACTCGCATTCTCGAAAAAGAGTATCTAATCCACGTAATCTCGATTGGACTAGTCATTGGACTAATCACAATTGGAACATTTGTAAGCGTTCTTTACAGTAATGGTTGGCATTGGGGCAATCCGATTACCGATCAACTACACACCAAAGCAATCACCGCCGCTTTTGTTTCATTAATTCTTGTTCAATTCTTTAACGCCTTTAACGCCAGCAGTCTGGGCTCTTCAATTCTTAAAATTAATCTTTGGAAAAAGAAATTACTACTTCTAAGTACAATCGCTACTTTGCCACTCGTCTTCGCAATTACAGAACTGCCCTTGTTTCAAAAAATATTTAGTATAACCTCACTATCTCCACAACTTTGGCTCACAATCTTCCTTTTTGCTTTTTCTGTAATAATTATTGATGAGCTTTACAAATTAATCATTAAGCCTAAAAATGCCTAATATTGAGATCGTCAAAAAGATGCTCAAAGAAAATGACTACGTCCGCATTAAGGTGCTGCCCAACAGCTCCAAAAATGAAATAACCGAAATCCTCAGCGACAATACCATTAAAGTCCGCATCACCGCTGCCCCCGAAAAAGGCAAAGCCAATAAAGAACTAGCTAAATATCTCTCAGATATCCTCAATCTCCCAAAATCCGCAATTACAATCATTAGCGGCCAAACCGAACAAGTCAAACTCCTTAGAATCACTAACCCCCAAGAATAGTGCGCGAACTCAAAGCCAAAAAATCACTCGGCCAAAACTTTCTACATAATCAAGACGTGCTTCACAAAATTATAGAAGCGGGCGAAGTTACCAAAAATGATCTAGTCGTTGAAATAGGCCCCGGCAAGGGCGCCCTAACAGAGCATTTAATTAAACATGCCGGCAAAGTTATCGCCGTCGAAAAAGATCCACGCCTTGTCCCCTTTTTACACACAATGTTCACAAGTTCTGCACAACTGGAAATCACCGAAGGCGACGCCCTTCAATACCAACCACCCAAAGAACCCTACAAAATCATCGCCAACATTCCCTACTACATCACCTCTCCCCTCCTTACCCACTTTTTACTGGAACAGTACGAACAAAATAATCTCCCCCAACTAATCGTTTTACTAATTCAAAAAGAAGTCGCCCAGCGCATCTGCCACCCCAACCGCAACAGCGTCTTGTCTCTATCCGTCAAAATCTTCGGAACACCGGAACTCATTGCCATCGTCCCCCCATCCGCCTTTAAGCCGGCACCTAAGGTCGATTCCGCCATCATCAAAATCAGCAATATTCAAGCACCACTGGTTGATAACCCGCGCAAGCTAATCAAATTGATCAAAATGGCTTCATCTTCACCACGCAAAAAGTTGGTTAATAATTTAGCGGCGGCACTACATAAGGAAAAACCGGAAATCGAAGCACTATTAAAAAAGCTCCAGATCGATTCTACCGTCAGGGCAGAAAAGCTGGAGCTTGAGGAGTGGATGAAGTTATTTAAAGAGATAGAAAGAGTACTCTAAAAACAAACTTATTGTGGGCTTACTTACAAAGCGTATCATAAGTTAATTCATAAGGTGCGGCTAACGCTTCTCTATCAATCCCACCACCATCACATACAATTGCTTTCAAGTTCTTAAAATCAGTATCATACCTATCTAAAATTGTAACCAATTGACCCCTTGTAACCGCATCATTTGGTCCAAAATTACCATTATCATAACCAGAAATTACACCTTTGTTCACCATATTATTAAGTGCTTCTGCATAATAAGCACTATGATCAACATCAGGAAAAAAAAGTGGACTCAAAGCAAACACACCCGTAAGCGTAAACAACGAACCAAGCAGAACAAAAGCCACAGCAGATAGCTTTTTCATAAAAAAAGATTAAATAACTATCGTATCCTACTACATAATGTAACTATTCTCAAACACTTTTCAACTCCTCCCGCATCTCTATCACGGCCGCTCGCGCGGCTTCTTTGTAGTCTAATTCATCATTATCTTCATAGGCATAAATAATAGATCGAGAAGCGTTAATTAAAGCCCCAATACCATCCTCTCCAAACGCTGCTTTTAAATCCTCGGCATCGGCTCCTTGAGCACCGTAGCCTGGTACTAAAAAGAAAGATGTTGGCATTAATTTACGCAATTTAGCAATATCTTTAGGATAAGTCGCACCAACCACGGCTCCAATAGAACTAAATCCATGCTCACCAATAACGTCAGCACCCCAAGATTCTACAAAATGGGCAATATACTCAAAATTTCGCAGCCCTTCATCGGTTACACGATCTTGAAAATCACCAGCCGAAGGATTGGAAGTTTTTACTAAAATAAAAATACCTTTATTATGTTTCTCACACTCTTCAATAAACGGCTTAATACCATCAAAACCTAGGTAGGGAGTCACAGTTAAGGCATCAATATCATAAATTGAATGTTGGGTATCGCCAATCTCAACTTCACCTAAATAGGCCTTAGCATACGCTTCGGCTGTTGAACCAATATCATTACGCTTACCGTCCGCAATTACAATTAACCCTTTGCTTTTGGCATAGGTACAAGTTTGCGCAAATGCATACATACCCGCAACACCATACTGTTCATAATAAGCCATTTGTAATTTAACAGCCGGCACTAAGTCGGCTACAGCATCAATAATCCCTTTGCCAAACTCTAAAAAGATCGTTCCAATTGTCGGCAAGTCCAACTCACCACCTTGTGTTACCTGTTCAATCACACTTTCCGGGATTCTCTCTAAATTGGGATCAATCCCCACGCAAATTGGGGCACCTTTTTCATTAATTTGATCAATCAAGCGATCTGCAAAATTCATAGTTTAATCGTTAGCGTGTAATAGATGGTACTTATAAGCCAATAATGGATCCCACATTGCTCCGGTTGCCGACATTGCCACATCGGCACCGGCCACAAAACGTTCATCAAACTGTTCCGGTTGAGTAATGCCACCAACACTGCAAATGGCAAAGTCACCACCTAAAGTCTGCTTCACTTGTGCCATTGTAGCGGTAAAGTCATGAGCCACATTTTCAATACCCGCACCACACAAACCGCTGGTTAATCGACCTTCTCCCGGCAAAGCTGCCGCTTTGCCTTCCTTATCATAAACATTCATTGCAATCGTATTAATCCCCGCATAACACTGCACGTAAGGCATTGTCGCCTTCATCACCGCTTCCAGTTCTCGCTTATCTTCAAAGTGACCAATTTTAATCATTAATGGCGTGTTGCCAATCGTTTCTTTAATTCGTTTTGTAATTTTCGCTGCTGTCTCAGCGTCCTTGTAAATACTTCCTTCACCTGTGCATACATTTGGACAAGAGAAATTCGCTTCAATCACCTTAGCTCCAGCCTCTTTCGCCATGCCGGCCACGCGGGCAAAATCTTCTACAAAATCCATCTCTAATCCGGGTGTGCCAACAACCGAAACAACAAGCAATTGCCCATCGCCCAAGGCTTTATTGGCCTTCTCAACATCTGCCATCCAATCTACTGGTGCTTTACAAGGCATGCCAAAAGAGTTCGTAATCGTAATATCTACCACTCTTTCGGGCAAATGCTCACTGGCGCGTATGTCCGAACCGGCATCTTCAGCTTTTAACTGGCCGTGCGTATCTACATAAACACAGTTTGGTGCCGGATGCACCTTCCGCTCAATACTTCTAACCGTTTTATAAATTACAATATCAAATCCCAACTTAGCGTATAAAGTCGTAAAATTAGCATTAAGTAAAGGCCCAGCCGGCACTCCTAAGCGAGAATTCAATTTAAAGCCTAAAAAGTCAAACTTGCGTTTGACTGGTGGACGTTCCGGGATTTCTTGCTCAAAAACCGGTCCATTTTCATAATTCCAATCATAAGACTGATCAATCCTATAAGTAGATTTATCTTGCATAGTAAAGTTTAGATTAAGGGCAGTGTAAAACCACTAAGCCAAATTTGCAAACCAAGTTTCCGGATCTTCCGCAAATTTAATTAGTCGTGCTTCATCAGTTGGTGAGATTTCCTGCTTTTCCACAAGCAAGGCGGATAAAGTCGTAAAATCAGACAAAGCCATGTACTCAAGACCGGCCGCTTTCATTTTTTTCGCCAACGTCTCTAAGCCATAACTAAAAATAGCAACAACGCCAACCACATCAACATCCCATTCACGTTTCAACGCTTCCGCCGAATTAATAGCACTGCCACCGGTCGACAACAAATCCTCAACAATCACAACACGATTACCGGCATCCAAAACCCCTTCTACCTGCTTGCCCGCACCGTGCCCTTTTGGCTTGGATCTAACATAAACCATTGGCTTACCCAAATACTGAGCCACAAAACTTGCCCAAGGAATACCCGCCGTTGCGGTTCCGGCTATACAATCAATATCTTCAAACTCAGAACAAAGATTCAATAAGCCTTTCACAATCATCTCACGCGCTTCAGGAAAACTAATTAACCGTCGATTATCACAATAAATTGGTGACCTAATCCCAGAGGTCCATGTAAACGGATCATCCAACTTAACCTTAACCGATTCCGTATCTAACAAAATTTGTGCAATTTCCTTACGTTGACTATCCATATATTTTTTGATTAATTAAACATCACTCCGAGTAACCAACTTACCTTTCCATTCGTCGGAAATGACTTCACCATCCCAAACCAAGTTACCATTTACAAAAGTTTTCACCGGCCAAGCATTAAATTCCAAACCGGTATAATTGGACCAACCACAGCGCGACTCCAACATTGATTCATCAAGAACACCTTTTTTATTCATATCCACAATCACCAAATCGGCATCATAACCTTCCTTTAATTGCCCTTTATTTGCCACCGCAAACTGCTTCGCGGGATTATACGAAGTAAGCTCAACCAATCTTGGTAAAGTTAAATCATCCGTCTGCACCTTACTCAAAAGCAAAAGTAACATCTCCTGCACCCCCGGCATCCCCGATGGCGCCTTCCAATAGTCTTGATCCTTGGCCACCTTTAAATGAGGCGCATGATCAGTAGCAACCATATCAATAACATTTAAACCAATACCATCTTCCCAAAGCGCTCGCACATCTTCTACAGAACGCACCGGCGGATTTACCCGCAAATAATTACCCTTTTGCTCATACATCAAGTTATTCAAAAACAAATGATGCGGTGTCACCTCACAAGTCAGCTTACTGTACCCTTCATTTTTAGCCCTTCGCACAATCAACACTTCTTCTTTTGTACTCATATGCGCAATGTGCAATTTTGTGCCTAGTTCCTGCCCTAGGGCCACCGCTCGTTCCGTTGCCATTGCCGCTACATCGTTACCTCTAATTACACCATGAATTTGCGGATCATGAATATCATGGAACTTAGCCGTATTTTCCACAATGCGCGCTTCGTGTTCCGCATGTACCACAATTTGCATCCCCAAACTAAAGAACTCCTGCCAATACTCTTTTTTATCAACCAACAAATCACCGGTCGAACTCCCCATATAAATCTTAATTCCCATAATTCGATCTTTAGCTGCTGCCAAAGCCTGAGCATTATGAGGTGTTGCCCCTCCATAAACCCCAAAATTAATTAACGATTTTTCTGCCGCCATCGCAATTTTGGCCTCAATTAATTCCGGATTAGTGGTTGGCGGATTTGTATTTGGCATATCAAAAATTGTCGTCACACCGCCACGTACGGCCGCCCGACTACCTGAGTAAAAATCTTCCTTTTCGATATTACCCGGTTCTCTAAAATGCACATGTACATCAATTAATCCGGGCATTACATATAAATTAGTACAATCAATTACTTCGGCATCGTCTGCCACCATATTGGCCTCAATCTTCATAATCTTGCCATCCTCAACTAAAAGATCTACCTTAAATTCGTGTTTATGATCAACTAACGTCCCGTTTTTTAAAAGATATTTGGTCAAAATTTACGAGTTAAGAAGTCCAAAAATAATTGCCATTCGCACCGCCACGCCATTTTTAACCTGCTTAAAATAATATGCTCCTTCCCAATCATCACAATCCACAGCAATCTCATCTAAACGCGGCAACGGATGCATTAACATAGAATTTGGCGCAACCCGTTCCATTAAGGCGCGGTTAATTATATATGAATCTTTCAAACGCATATACTCGGCCTGATCATCAAATCGTTCCTGTTGTACACGGGTAATGTAACCCACATCAACATCTTGCAAATTAGCCTCTAAATCGGAGACAACTTTGTAATTCACCCCCTTTTCCTTCAACCACTCTTCATATTTTTCCGGCATTTTTAATGCCTCCGGCGAAATCAAAATCAATTCTACTTGGTAAAAAGCCAATAATTTAATTAATGAATGCACAGTTCGTCCAAATTTAAGGTCCCCAACCAATGCAATTTTTAGACCATCCAAACGGCCATACTTCTTATAAATCGTGTACATATCCAGCAAAGCCTGAGTTGGATGATCACCGGCACCATCGCCACAGTTAATGACCGGCACCAAACTACCTTTAGCAAACTCTTCCACAGATCCCACATCCGGATGTCGCATTGCAATAATATCGGCAAAGTTACTCACCATTCGCGCTGTATCCTGCAAGCTCTCCCCCTTTTTTAAAGAAGAAGACTCCATACCAATTACATTAATCACACTACCCCCCTGCCGCAACATCGCAGTTTCGGTAGATAAACGGGTACGAGTCGAAGGCTCAAAAAACAACGCCCCTAAAACCTTGCCATCCAACTCCTTGTTAGAGCCATGATCAGCAGTTTCCGCAAAACGATCAGCTAACTCAAATACCTTCTCTACATCAGCCTTAGTGACTTGATCCGGCGAAAGCAAGTGCTTAAATGAAAACATAATGAATGTTGCTAAGATTGACTGCAGCTTAGCAAATCCAACATATGCTGCCAACCAAATATTGCCAAATTAAATTCAACACTCTAAGATATGTTATCAGAAGCCATAAACAGTTTAAACATATGAACAAAGCAAAACTGATTCTAAAGGACGGAACCACATTTACCGGCCGTGGTTTTGGTTACAACGGTGATGTTAGTAGCGGCGAAGTTGTTTTTAACACAGGCATGGTCGGCTACCCCGAAAGCATTACAGACCCATCATACCGTGGCCAAATTCTTGTTTTAACTTTTCCTTTAGTAGGTAACTATGGCGTGCCTAAACCGGAAACACTTAAAGAACTCATTCAAAACTTTGAAAGCGACGAAATCCACATCCGCGGCCTCGTCGTTAGCGACTATTCCGACCATTTTCACCACCACGAAGCCATCGAATCCTTAGGCAAATGGCTCGAAAAATACAAAATCCCCGGCATTAGCGGTGTCGATACCCGCTACCTAACCCAAAC
>Ga0210044_10000881_pt1 | contig 45732 bp, 60 predicted proteins | sample CryGey13umfilter_2_FD_183959 | JGI IMG/M metagenome (GOLD analysis project Ga0210044, IMG submission 183959) | Groundwater microbial communities from aquifer in Utah, USA - Crystal Geyser 4/9/14 3 um filter (SPAdes) (version 2) | ecosystem: Environmental > Aquatic > Deep subsurface >... | reverse complement strand
GTCTTCCATCTCGTTCATTCTCTTGCTCCACGGGCGCTTTGGTTGTTTGCCACGTCCGCCAGAGGCGAAACGGGAGAGACTGGACGCACCTCTCCCAAGTTAAAAAACTTCATCAATATACAAAGGCTCTATGTGCTATGTCAAACGATCTTTACCGATTTGAGCCGATTATTTTCTATCACGCTCGATGCCAGACGCCGGGGTCAAGCCGAGTGCCGGTTTCAACACGGGGCATCCGGTAGGTCCAGGCTGGAATCGAGGTGCGCTTGCAAAGCACCGCCACCATCACCCGCTGGTACATACTGTGCCCACCGGGCCGAAATCCTTCCAGCTGGTCGATGGGTGGCAGGTCTCGTTGCGGATCGGTGAAGTTCACCAGTTCCCCATGGATCAGATCCCAGTCGCCGGTCGGGCGGCCGAAGCGCGGTGTGGCGATTCCCTGTTGCTTGCGAGCATCGGCCAGCGGGTCGGCGGTGCCTCTGGCCAGGATCAGACCTTCCGGCACCTCAAGCGCCGGGAACCCGGCATGGAGGTGGTAGAGCCTGCCCCAAACCACGGCCGGTTCGATGCTGCGGGCCTGGGCGCAGAAACGTTGATGGTTCCAGTAGCCCCGTTTCAGGGTGCCGTAGACGAAGAGCCGGAGGATGGTCTCGAGAGTGTCTTCCGGGTTTGTGTTCTGCTTCGAGGGTTCTTCAATGTTCATGCATTCACTCCTTCTGGAATTGTCCCTTTGCGCTCCTGGGGTATGAAGCGGAATTCGCTGTTGCTGATGGCCCGCACATCCTCGTGGCGGATGGTGAGCATGGTCATGGGCGGCACCTCCAGCTCGCGCCAGCCCTTCTCGTTGTCCACGGCAAAGTCAATAAAGGCGGACTCCGAGGCGTAGAGCACCACCCGGTGCTGGCGGTGGATGCGCAGGCAGAGCGGCTTGTTGCCCTTGAGCACGGTGATGGTGCCGGGATCGAGCTTTGATGCCAGCACGGCGCTCATCTGGCCGCGACAGAGGGCGAGCGCCTTCTTGAGGTCCTCCTGGTCGATAGGGCCTTCGGGCGCGAAGCGGTCGGCCAGGCGAAAAAGCAGCTCACTGTCCACTTCGGCATAGCGCGGCAGGCCGAGCCTGCGGAACAGGTAATCGGCGTTGTAGATGGTGCCGTTGTGGGTGCCGATGATGATGCCGGAACGGATAGGATGATTGTTGCGGCTGTTGTCTTCGCTGCCCCGGGTGCGCCAGCGGGTGTGTCCCATGAGGATGGTGGTCTGGTTATCCACCTCGGCCATCAGCTCGTGGCAGGTCGATTCACTGACCAGCCGGTGTGCCCGGATGGGACGTTTGAAAAGACGGAAATCGCCGTCGGTCCTGATCCATGCCATTCCGCTGGCGTGGGGACCACGTTCCTCACTGCAGAGCAGCATGCGGATAAAGACCTCGTTGAGGTATTCCCGCTCGGCAATGCGGCGTCGTTTTTGACCGAAGATGATGCCTACTTGTCCGCACATAGATCATCCCCCTTGTCAAAGGTGTCCTCCGGCGGCAGGTCGATAAAGGCATTATCCGGCAGGAACTCCACCAGCCCATGCTTTCCCAGCAGGGTCAGAAATTCGGCTGCGGCCGCTTCCGAATCTTCAGGGAACCGGAGTTTCCGGTCCGGCTCTATACGGCCAAGCACCCCGAGCATATAATCCCGGGCGGTCGCTTCGATGGTGAACGGCGTCTGGCCCTTCATGATCTCCACCAGCTCCGCGCAGTTTTTGCCTTCCAGAGCGATGCCGTCTGCCTCCAGCGGTTCACCGTCCAGTGATGTCGAGTGGATCAGTATCTTCATGATTCACCTCCTAAAACAGAAAGGCCGGGATTAGACCCGGCCTCTGTGGTTTGAATGGTGGTTTCGGTTTCATCCGGTTTGGGACGACCGTTCTTGAAGGCCGCGTCACCGGGCATGTTTTTCATCAGGTGTAATCGTGCGGTTTTGAACTCATCCCCGATCAGTCCGAGGTGAAGCAGAAAGACGCGGAAGTCGTACTTGGCGCTTTGGGGATCGAAGTCCCGCTTGCGGCTGGATGCGGCTCTACCGTTGAGGGCCTTGGCGGCAATACCCAAGCAGAACTGCAGGTAGGCTTTGATCTTTCCGGCATGCAGGGTCGCCTCGAACCAGCGGAACTCCACCGTGCCCCGGTACCAGACGTTGTGCAGGTTGACTCCGTGGTAGCGGGTATTGTCGTAGTGCTGGGGCTGGTTGTTGTGATAGCCGTACCAGATGCGGTTCAGCTCGGCCTTGGTCTTGGGCCGGTGGCGTTCGATATTCTGGATCAGCTCATCGCTGACCGGCCGGGTGTAGCGACGCAGGCGGTCGCTGTTGATCCCGAGGGCATGGAGGATCAGCGGTTCCTGTTTGTAAACCACCTTGGCAAGGTTACCCAGCTTGCGCCCGTCAAAGGGCTCGGAATCGATATGGATGTGGATGCCGCACTGGCTGTTGATTTTTCCACCGGCCTTGCGGATGGCCCGAACCACCTCCTGCAGCTGCTCGAGGTCGTCATAGGTCAGCACCGGACTCACCAGCTCCGCCCGCAGGTGGGATGGCACATTGGTCAGGGAGGCATCGTTGACCACTTTCCATTTACGTCCCCGCAGGTCTTCCACTTCCCATGGGTCGTAGCTGGCCGGTTGGCCGATATGCCTGACATGGCCACAAACCACCGAGTGGATTGCCCAGGCTATCTGTTCCCGGGTGCGTTTTACGGTCTCGATTCCGTATCTCAGTTCTCTTAAATCCATTCACAGTCTCCGTTGTTTCGGTTTTTAACTCGTTGCCGGGCTTGTGTTTAAACCCTCAGCTTACATGTCAATGAATGCTTTAATTCCGTCAGAAAGCAAGTAGAAGAACAGATAGATTCGACATTTAACACCTTTATTTTCAACATGTTACGATTCAGGCGGCATTCAGGCGGGCACATCAAAAGAAACGCCCCGGAAGTGTGCGGACTCTCCGGGGCGTTGGTCGTTTTTCACGGATATGATGGGCTCAGGCATCCGGGCTGCTACCGGTAATCAAGCTGGTATGAATCTCCTTATTCAGGGATTCATCCTGCTTCATTTTATCCAGAAAGGCAGTGCAGGCTTCGGCCTCATCGAGCGGCAATCCCAGTTCCTCCTCCAACCGGCTCAACCTGTGGTGCAGGTTTTCGATCAGATTGAAGGAGTGATCCCGGACCAGTCCTTCCCGTTTTTCCTGTGGAGACGGGATGAATTCGGTCATCCCGCCACGGCGTTTTACGCTCATCTCGGGTCCTCCATCAGCTCAGGGTTTTGCACCGAGGGTATGAATCCTCGGATAGGTCAATACGGTTCCGGTCAGCTCAGCCTTGTAGCGCACCTTGCTACCCTGCGGATCGCTGAAGGTTCTGACCAGCGTGTATTCGGTCCAGTCTTCATCGATAGTTACATTTTGTGCCCTGAAACAGGGGTGTCGCGTTCACCGGAATGGGGTGCCGCATTCCAGCGGAATCGGGTGTCACGTTCGACCGGAATACGCACGGGTCATACCCACGCAGGTCAGATCTGGCCATTCAGCTTACTTGTCGAGCAATACTACCCTTATCTTGTGGGACGAAATCAGGTTGGGACAATGACACTTATTGTCAGTCGTGGAACAGACCTGTGGGGGCCACGTATGCGATTGTGGAAAACGGGAGAAATTATAGAAGTCACACTTCGGAGAGCAGGTGCTAATAATCATTAATCTTAATCTCCTGATTAACAGCTTTGTAACCGCACGCAATAGAATTTTCAGTGGCTGCTGTCTGTGTTGGACATATCAAAACATGGATTCAATATCCATGGATTTGTGTAAAACTCGGATGATTTCAACTGTTCCTTTAGCGTTTTGTTTGTAAAAAATGATGTGGCTGGCTTGTGGGAATTTACGGTATCCCGTCGCCACAAGATCACAGCCCATGCCAAGAGCGGGGTTGTCAGCGATCTGTGAGAAACAGTTATCAAGTTGCTTGAGATAGAAATTTCTTTGCGCCACACCCCACTCTTTTTGTGTGTGACGACCAATTGAAATAAGGTCATCCTGAGCTTTTAGTGTGACCTTATAGGCGGACATTAGTGGGTTTCGCTATCGAGCTTTTGTATCATATTTTCATAAGAGTAATCTGAAAATCCGCTGTTTTCGCCCTCTTCAAGCATCATGCGAAGCGATTCAAGTTTTCTTTCATTTGATTCCAGCAAACGAAGGCCTGCTCGTATGACTTCACTGGCAGAGTCATAACGTCCGTTTTTTACGCTTTCAGCAATAAACTCATCAAAGTGAGCATTAAGGGTGATGCTTGTATTTCTAGCCATAAGAGGGACCTCACAATGTACCTGATATTGGTACTGTAGAAGCCTGGCAGAATCATATCAAGGAAGTATTCACTACCGAAAAGGATCTTGCTTCAGCAGAGAGGAAACGCCCCGAGGCAATGAACTCTTCCTTGTTTGCTTTGCTCATGCGTTTGACTACAAGCTCGGCCTTCAGGGCGTCGGAATGCGAACCGGCGAGTTGTTGGAAAGCAAGCTCCAGCGGGGCCTTGCCGCGCAGGAATTTCGAGCCTTTACCGGCGGTGTGTTCGGCGAAGCGCCGCGTGACATCGGTGGTGATGCCGGTATACAACTGTCCATCACGACAGCGGATCATATAAAGGAACCATGTGGCCTTCTCCTCACTCACCAGACGTCACCGATCTCGTAGCAGCGCTGTTTACCGGCAATGCTGAGCTCAAAACTGTCACCTTGCTGCTTGCCGATCAGTGCCTTGCCCAAAGGCGATTTTGAGGTGATGACGGTGATGCTATGCTCGCCGCACTCAATCTTCATGCCACCGGCATCGGCTGCAATCCAAAGAAATTGCTCATTTCCATGTTCATCCAGAAGGGATACCAGTGAACAAAGGCGGATGATGCCGTCCGGCTCGGTCAGTTTCTGCTGCGAAAACCAGGCCAGTGCACGCTCCACTTCCAGTAGCCGAACACCCTGACCCTGCGCCAGATAGGAGGCCTCAAGGCCCATGGTTTCATAGCGGCTGGAGCCTTGCGCATCCTTGTGTGTGGCCGTGTCGCAAGCGATGGCCACAGCCTGCTCGCAGACTATTAAATCGGCACGCAGCTGATCGATGATCAGTGCCAGGATTTCCTGCTTATCGATCACAGAAAACAGAGCTGCGGCCCTTTGGGCACAATCCTTGTCGGATTAATCGATGCGTGGCTGAAAAAGTAATGCTGTTTGATATGTTCTAAATTCACCGTCTCGGCGATGCCCGGTTGTTGGTACAGGTCGTGCAGGTAGGCCGATAGATTGGGCATGTCGGCGATGCGGTTGCGGTTGCATTTGAAGTGGCTGACATACACGGCATCAAAGCGGATCAGCGTGGTGAACAGCCGCCAGTCAGCTTCGGTGATCTGGTTTCCAACCAGATAACGTTGCTTGCCCAGTCTGGTTTCAACGGCGTCCAGTGCAGAAAACAGTGCATCAAAGGCTTCTTCGTAGGCGGTTTGCTCTGTGGCAAAGCCGCACTTGTAGACACCATTGTTGATGTTGTCGTAGACGAAGGCATTAATGTCATCAATTTCGGTGCGTAGTGCTGCCGGGTAATAATCGGCGCTATTGCCGGTGAGTGTGTTAAAGGACGAATTGAACATGCGGATGATTTCGCTGGACTCGTTGTTGACGATGGTGTGTTTTTTTGTGTCCCATAAAATCGGCACAGATACTTTGCCGCAATATTGAGGCTCTGCTTTACTGTACAGCTGGTGGGCAAATGCAAAGCCATACAGCGGTTCCGGCGGATGAAATTCCCAGCCGTTTTCCAGCATGTGCGGATGCACGACACTGACCGGGATGATCTCTTCCAGTCCTTTGAGTTGGCGAAAGATCAGCGTGCGGTGAGCCCAAGGGCAGGCCAGCGAGACATACAAATGATAGCGCCCCGCTTCTGCCGGAAAATCCGGCTCACCGATAGCGTGGCGGAACTGCGACTCAGTGCGGCGGAACCTGCCATCACCTGAGGCCCAGATTCCATCATCACTTTGCCATACGCCTTCGATAAGTCTGCCCATGTGTCTGTTACGCTTGCCAGCCGTGATTCCACGACGCAAGGGCAATCTCATGCAAGGGTTTGCGCGAACGCCTGGCCAGCTCCATCGGCTTGAAGGCTTCATCGAGTGTATCAGCATCACCGGCATATCCGAGAGCTGTAACGCTCAGCGGCGTGACATCGGCAGGAATGTCAAAAGCAGCTTTGGCGGCAGCTGGATCAAAGCCGCCCATGGGGTGCGCGACCAGACCTTCGGCTGTGGCTTGCAACGTCAGACTCATCATGGCCTGGCCGGTATCGTACTGACTCCAGCGGTTGGGATTGCCATTGCGTGAGAAATTGTCACTGGCACAGGCCAGAATCAGTACAGGCGCTTGTTTTGCCCAGCGCTGATTCTTTTCGACCAGCGTTGCCAGCAAACGATTCCAGCCGTCTTCGTTGTTGCTTCGATCGGCGACGATCAAGCGCCATGGCTCATCACCGAAGCAGGAGGAAGACCAGCGTGCCGCTTCCAGACAAGACGTCAGCTTTTCTGCTTCGACGGCGCGGCTGTCAAAAGCACGCGGACTCCAACGCCCGGCGATGATCGGGTGAAACTCTGCTTCAGGGTTCGCCCGGTGTTGGCTCACGCCTGCTCCAGTGCCGGATAATCGGTGTAGCCGTGTTCGTCACCACCATAAAATGTTGCCTGATCGGCTGCGTTGAGCGGTGCATCCTGTTTGAAGCGCTCTGGCAGGTCGGGATTGGCCAAAAACGGAATGCCGTAAGCCACCAGATCAGCCGCGCCTCTCGCCAGCACCGCATTACCGCGTGCTTTGTCGTAACCGCCATTGGCGATATACAGGCCGTCAAAAAGGTCGCGAATCTGCTGCATGTCGACACTGTGATCCGGCTCGCCGGTCATGGAAACTTCGACTACATGTAAAAAAGCAGGTTTCAGCGCAGAAAGGGCTTGCGCCACATGGTTGAACAGTGCCTGCGGATCAGAATCATGCATATCATTGAATGCATTCACCGGTGAAATACGCACAGCAACCTTGTCTGCACCGATCTCAGCGCAAACAGCTTCGGTCACTTCTAGCAGTAGCCGCGTGCGATTTTCAATGCTGCCGCCGTAGTCATCTTTCCGTTGATTGGTACCATCGCGCAGGAACTGATCCAGCAAATAGCCGTTGGCAGAATGAATTTCCACGCCATCGAATCCTGCCTCTATGGCCAGCGCAGCGGCATGGCGATATTGCTCAACGATGCCGGGGAGTTCGTTTGTTTCAAGTGCTCTCGGGGTAACGAAATCCTGCAAACCGGTGAAGGTGAAAGCTTGCCCGGCCGGACGTATGGCGCTGGCCGATACTGGCAGTTCACCCGCATGGAAATCCGGATGAGACACACGACCGCAGTGCCACAGCTGCACAAAGACACGACCGCCTTTGGCATGGACGGCATCGGTAATGCCACGCCAGCCTTCGACCTGCGCGGTTGTGTGGATGCCCGGTGTAGCCGGATAACCGATGCCCTGATCGGAGATTTGCGCGCCCTCAGTGATGATCAGGCCAGCCGAAGCACGCTGGGCGTAATATTCAGCCATCAGAGGTGTTGGAATACTCTGCGGTGCACGGTTGCGGGTCATTGGTGCCATCACAAAGCGATTGGCGAGTGAAAGTGCTGCGATGTTAATCGGTGAAAACAGGTCGGTGCTCATGAGATCTCCTGATGTGTTCTCGTATTGAATGTAATTTTATAAATCAGCGTGGGTGCCATCACAAAATGGTGTATTTTTGCTGTGTTTACACTGACACAGGGCAACGGTTTTAGTTTCGCTAATTTCGAATGCCTGCGGCGTCAATTCACTGCCGCCATGGGAGCCGTCGCAAAAAGGCTGATTGGCGGATTTACCGCAACGGCACCAGTAATAGGTGCCGGGCTCCAATGTCATCACCGAGGGTGATTTGGCTGCAATAACGGGTTCACTCATTTGCTTCTCCTTTTGATACATGCACATGTGAAGGCAAGGTGCTTGGTGCATCCTTGCCTTCACATCGTTCAATGCTTACTGACGAACGCCTTCAACAGACAGGAATAGTTCCACGTTTTCAGCCAGCGGACCGAGCATGGCACTCTTCTTCATATTGTAATCGGACAGATGTAATGTGGTATGCCCTTCAAAACCACGACGGTAACCACCCCATGGATCCGGGCCAGTGCCGATCTGACTGATTTCGATATCAATGGCTTTGCTGACACCGTGCAGGCTCAATGTGCCGTGAAGGATGCCTTTATCCTTGCCTGTGGATTTGAAAGACGTACTGGAGAAGCTGGCTGTCGGGAAATTTTCGACATCGAAGAAATCACCACTACGCAGGTGTTTGTCGCGTTCGGCATGATTGCTGTCCAGAGAGGCGGCATCGATGCTGACGCTGACCTTATTGTTTTCCGGATGCGCTTCGTCATAACTGAACGTGCCGTCAAAGGTGCGGAACTCGCCCATCAGCCAGCTATAGCCCAGATGCTTGATTTTGAAGTGGATAAAGGCGTGCTGGCCTTTGATGTCGAAGTTGTACTCTTCGGCCATGGCCTGAGTGGAAAGCCCGAGCGCCAGCAGCAGCGATGCGCCCAGTTTTAAAGCAGAGTGTTTCATTTAATGTTCTCCTTATTATTTTTAGTCATGCCAAACATGCGGAGCAAGGTTGAATCCTTGTCCACAAAGTGGTGCTTCAGCGCCGCCGCGCCGTGCAGAGCTGCCAGCCCGATGACAGCCCAGGCCAGCAGCCAGTGAATTTTCCCAATCAGGTCGGCTTGTTGTTTATCAAAGGTGAATGTCGCTGCCACGCTGAACCAGCCGAACACATCGATGCCAACGCCCTCGGCAGTCGGGATCAGATAGCCGGTGAGTATCAGCGCAAACAACAGCAGGTAATGCAGGCGGTGAACGGACAGTGCAACGAATTGTTCCCATGCTTTGCCGATGAGATCGGGGCGGATATTCGATAATCGCCAGCCAAAACGGAATAGCAGCAGAAACAACAGCAGCATGCCGGCAGATTTGTGCAGCTCGGGTGCCCGATGATACCACGCGTCATAATAGGTGAGATCAACCATCCAGACGCCAAGTCCGAACATGCCGAAAATGGCAACAGCCATCAGCCAGTGCAGTGCAATGGTCAGCCAGCCGTATGAGGAACGGGTGTTTTTCAACATGATAACCCCCGGTAAAGCAGGTCGATCAGGCGATTCAAATCACGCTCCAGCACGGATAGCTCGTTTACTTTCAGATGCAGTGGATTGTTGTAGCGAAGGGTGGCCTGATGAATGTCGTAGGCGGTCTGTTCGGCATTGCAGGCTCCGAAATGCCCCTGCGATTTGCCACGCCTGATAATCTCTGCCAGCGACTGAATGACACGGGCCTCGTAATCGAGCAGTAACTTGCGGTGATGGGTGTTGATCAGCTCCATCATATCGAACTGGTGTCGCGTATCAGCAAAGTGTGCATGACCGATGCGCAGGCGTGTCTGCAAAAAAGCCCGTAGTGCATCGAGACTGTCAGTTTCATTTTCCGCTGCGGCGATACCGGCATCAAGCTTGCCTTGCAGAATGCGTTTTACGCTGGCCAGGGCGATGGTTTCTTTGTTTTTGAAATGTCGATAAAGATTACCAACGCTCATGGCGCAATCGCCGGCAATTTCTGCCATGGTGGTCTTGTTGTAGCCATAATCGGCAAAGCGTGCTTCGGCAGCATCAAGGATGAGGTCGCTTGGTGTGTTCATGGGCATACCATGCGACGGTGAATAATGAATGTAAAGCATTAATATTCATTATTCACCGTCATTGATGTTCTTGAATGGTGCTGAAACCCTTTTACCAGTTGATGTAAGCCGAGATAAGCATGCCTGCGGCGAGCAGCAGAAAGATTGTTGTAAGCAGATGCCGGATCAGTAATTCATGCCAGAGCGCATGCCTTTGCGCCGCCCAGGCACTGGCTTTGGGGACAGAGACAAACAAACCGCACCAGATACCAAGCAGCAAAGCCAGATGGTTACCGACCTGTTGGTGCCAGATGTTTTCACCTGCCAGATTGATGCTCACCGCCAGCGCCGCCATCAGCATGCCACAGGCCGCTGAGGTGCCGACAGCTTCACGCAGAGGCAGTCGTCGGCGCAGCCATGGCACCAGCATGGTGCCGCCACCAATACCGAGCGAACCGGAAATATAACCGATAGGAAAAGCCATCGGTGTCAGTAAACCGGATGTTGTTTGTGCCTGGGGCGCAGATTTGTTGTGCCAGTAATCCCAGGCCACGGCCAGGTTCAGCAGTCCCAGCGCCAGTAGCAGCCAGGCCTCGGGAATACGCAAGGTCAGCCACAGACCCAGGGCGCAGCCGATGGCCAGCGCCGGTAGTAAACGTTTCAGTACATCGACATGCACATGCTGCAGACGCCAGTGCGCCCGGGCGGAAAAGAAACCGGTGATGCTTACCGCCACCAGCGAGGCGAAGATTTGCAGTGACAGCGTGGCATCGTCATGCGGCAGTAACATAACAAATGCCGGCACATAAATCAGGCCGCCGCCGAGACCGGAAATACCGGCCATGGCTCCGGCAATCAGACCGGTCAGCAAGCCACAGACGATGCCCCACAGCAGAAGCACATACCATAGCTCCGAGGTGAACAGCGTATCAGTGAGCATGTTGATACATTAACGCAGAGATTCTTCCCCGTGACTGAAATACAGTGTCTTTTCGATGCGCTCAAGACCTTCGCATGGCAACACTTGCTCAAATTTGTTCACGTCGCTTTGTTTACCCTTGGTTTGCGGATGTTTGGCAATCAGGAACGAACAGATATCGCAATATTCCTCGATCGAGGGTTCATAAGTGCCGATTTGGCGCGCCAGTTTGATGATGTCTTCCTTATCAAAAGCGATCAGCGGCGGCAGTAAAGGTAGCGAGGTAGCATCATAAATGGCCTGAATATTGGCCAGTGTCTGACTGGCCACCTGCCCCAGCGAGTCACCTGTTACCAGTGCGGATGCATGTTCACGGGCAGCGATATCCGAAGCCGAGCGAATCATTTGCCGTTTATAAATAATCATGCGGTAATCGGCAGGCGTGGTGGCAATGGCGTGGCGCTGGAATTCTTCAAGGTCAACGAGAATCAGTTTCAGTTTGCCCTGATATTTCGAAAGTTGTGCTGCCAGGGCTTTGATTTTGCCGAAGTCGCGATTGATCTGACTGTTATAGCAGTGCACCAGCACCACTTCCATGCCGCGCTTCATCATCATATAAGCTGCCACCGGCGAATCTATGCCGCCGGAAAACAGTACAACACCACGCCCGGAAGAGCTCACCGGCAGGCCGCCGATGCCCTGATATTTATTGGCATAGACGTAGGTGCCTTTCTGAGTCACTTCGACATGCACGGTGATTTCAGGATTTTTGAGATCAACCGCCAGTTGCAATTCCTGCTTGAGATAACCACCAACTTCATAGTTCAGCTCGGGACTGGTCAGTGGAAACAGTTTATCACCACGCCGACTGTTGACGCGAAAGCGTCGGCCGACCAGCGCCGCTGCCTCATACGAGGCGCGCAAAAGTGCCAGCGCAGTTTGCTGCATCGCCTCAACGGTATTGTCACATTGATGTACCACAGAAAAGTTGCGAATGCCCGGAATCAGTGCGATGTAATCCAGCAGTGGCTGATCCACCGATTCAAAAGCCAGCAGCATCCGTCCGAATTCCTGCTGTATCGATTCCGGCTTGAGCAGGGTTTTGATGTTGTTGGCCATGATGCGTTCAAAACGCTTGCGATTTTTGCCTTTAAGTGACATTTCGCCGAAGTGAAGAAGAATATATTGCATGGCGCGAACGATAGCTTTTGCGCCTGCATAAAGCAGCAGCCAATGAGAAACCGATGACAGACCGACGATAAAAAAGCTCAGTGATTACATTTGCGGGGGCTTTCTGCAATAATTCGCGCCAAACGATGCAGGCGGACGTATGTGCGTTCATCCAGGAAGGAATAAAACCCATGACGACATCATTTCAAACCGATGATCTGAGAATTACAGGGATCAAGGAAGTAGTATCTCCTGAAGCTGTACATTCACGGCATCCCATCACGCCAGCAGCGGCGAAAACCGTATTTGAGGATCGCCAATCGATTCATCAGATTTTGCGGGGTAACAACGATAAATTACTCGTCGTCGTCGGGCCATGCTCGATTCACGACACGGATGCCGCGCTGCAATACGCCCGTCGCTTGCTGCCGCTGCGTGCAACATATCAAAACGAATTGCAGTTGGTAATGCGCGTCTATTTTGAAAAGCCACGCACAACCGTTGGCTGGAAAGGGCTGATCAACGATCCGCATCTGGATGGCACCTTTGCCATCAATGAAGGTATTCATAAGGCGCGCAAATTATTGCTCGACATCAATGAACTTGGCATGTCGGCCGGAACAGAGTTTCTCGATCTGATTACACCGCAGTATTTTGCCGATCTGGTCAGCTGGGGCGCCATTGGTGCCAGAACCACCGAAAGTCAGGGACATCGTGAGCTGGCCTCGGGCCTGTCCTGTCCTGTCGGATTCAAAAACGGCACCGATGGCAGTTTCCGCATTGCTATTGACGCCATTCGTGCCGCTACCCACCCGCATCATTTTCTGTCGCTAACCAAGGCCGGACAATCGGCGATTTTCACCACTTCGGGTAATGAAGACTGCCACATCATTCTGCGTGGCGGACATCAGCCCAATTACGATGCCAGCCATGTGGCCGTAGCGGCCGATGAGTTAAAGGCAGCAGGCCTGCTACCGAATGTGATGGTTGATTTCAGCCATGCCAACAGCCTCAAACAGTTCGAACGCCAGATGCTGGTGGGTGCCGATGTGGCCGGACAGATTGCCGGCGGCAGCCATGCGATTAAGGGCGTGATGATTGAAAGTCATTTGCATGCCGGTCGTCAGGATGTTGAGCCAGGTAAACCGTTGCTGCCCGGTGTCAGCATCACCGATGCCTGTATAGGCTGGGAAGATACCGAACAATTGCTCGAAACACTGGCACAAGCCGTGCAGAATCGTCGTCAAAACAGATGATCGCCTCGATCGAACAGGCCGCCAAGGCCAAATCAATCAGGGACTTATTTAACCGCTTCGGGCGTATTTACATCGTCGTGGATGCCACGGCCAGCGATGTCGAGGTGCCGGACTTTCTGGCAGGTGATCCGTCACTGCGGCTGGTGCTGAATATGCGGATGCCGCAACAGATTCATATCAGAGATCATGAAATCGCCTCGGATTTTTCCTTCTCCGGCCGGATTCATGCATGCCGTATTCCGATGGCACGAATCTGGGCCGCGTATTCTCCGGACTCGGATATCAATCACGGTCTGACCTGGGAAGATTCGATTCCGGAAACCATTCGCATCCTCATGCAAGCGGCACAGAATTTTGGTGACGGAGCCGAAGAATTTGATATTGAGGAATTCGAAGAGGCAATCAGCCAGGCCGTGGAAGCAAAGCCGGAGCAACCGGCCGGTCGTCAGGTCGGCCATTTGCGGGTGGTTAAATGATTCGCCGCACGCTACTGACAATGCTTGCGCTTGTTGGTTGCTGCTGCCTGACGGGAATTGCCGCAGAAGCCAAACCGGCGACAGAAGATGCGCGCTTAGCCGTTGATCTGCTGTTTGATGAAGGCACGCATCCCAGCCTGCAAGCGCAGGCTAAGATGGCCTGGCCGGTGGTGCTGGAGCGGGTCATTCCAGTGGCTGAGCGGGGGCGATTTGCGGATTCTATCGAGCCGTTCACGCTGCTGTTGAAAGCGCAACCAACGAACGGCGGCAGTCATGTCGTGTTTCATGCTGATCGCCTGTGGCAGGCCATCAGTCAGGCGAACAAGGCCTATATCAGTGAATATCCGGCATTTTATCTGCGTCTGATACTGAACAATGCGTCAGGTCAGGCTATGCCGCAAAGTCAGCAGGAGCTGATGCAGGACGCACTGCAATATCAGAATCTTATCGGCATACAGATTTTACAGGCGTCATCGGCACCCTTTATCGGTATCAGTATTCGCTGGCTGGATGCGTCGAGTTTTCAATTGAGTGTGCAGAGCCAGTCTAAGTTAGAGGAATTTTCCGAAACGGTATCCGTGGCAACGGATCCGCTTGTGGCCATGCAGCAGGCGGTGCATAACACGCTGCTGCGCGCACGCGATGCTTATGCCGTCTACCCCTCAGCAGCATCGATGAGCGACGATATTGCCGATGTCATTGCTGATAGCTACAGCGCTGCCAATATCAGTATGCTGAATATTCGATGGTCGGGCAGTTTGTCCGATCAGGTATTTCTGGAGAATAAATTGCGCCACGATCCGCGAGTGCTGCGATTGCAACCCAGCCTGATCAGCCGCAATGAGCAGGTGTATGCGCTGGAGTTGAAGCAGGCGGATGATCAATGGCTGAGCTCGTGGTTTGCCGCTATCGGACTGCGTGCTGAGCGTGATGCTCACGGCTGGCTGGTGCAACAGCCTTGAGCAAGAGGATACTCAGCCTGCCAAATTTCCTGACCTTGCTGCGTATCGTTATCACGCCGGTTATTGTCTATTTTATTTATGCCGAGCAAATCTGGCTGGCACTGGGATTCATGATTATTGCCGGTTTAACCGACATGCTCGATGGGCTGATTGCGCGCATTTTTAATCAGCGCACCACCGTCGGTACTTATCTTGATCCGATTGCCGATAAAATTTTACTGATATCATTGGTCATCACGCTGTATCACATCGACCAGCTGCCCTTCTTTTTGTTTCTCGTTATTGTCTTCCGCGATGCTGTGATTGTGGTCGGTGCGATAGCCTATGAAATGGTGACGCATAGCCTGAAAATCGAGCCCAGCTTTGTTTCTAAAGCCACGACTTTGGCACAGATCGTGTATGTCGTTTTAGCCCTGCTGAATATGGTCTCGCCTGTCGGCGAAATATGGATGTCCGTGATGATGTGGATCACCTTCGCTCTGACATTCATCTCCGGCATGCATTATATGATCACCTTCACGCACAAGGCCGCCGAGCAAACCGATTAAAATGTCACGCCATATTCAACAACGTCTTGATTTCCTGCCGCCTGAGCAGCCGCATTATGGCAACTGGGTACGCCATCTGTCTGCCGAGGCAGCCTGCAATCGCATGGCCATGTGGCTGGTGCATGGCGGTTCGCTGTGGCTGACATCCGAGCAGGTATCAGGAAAATCGCATTTTCTTCAGGCGATTTCATTGGAGCATCCGTTTCTCGGGGTGGTCAGACCGGACAGCGGCTTATCCGCCCTGAAGCAGGTTGATCGCTGGTGCGATCAGCTGGAGCGCTTTGCCAGTTGGGCTGTGGATATGCCGGCCGGTAGCGAAAATGTGGCGTCCGGTTTTGCCCTGTTTCACCTGATTGAGCGGGCCAAACAGAAAAACCGCCCGCTGCTGATTTGCTGGCGTTGCACCAACGAAGATTTACAACCGCCGGAGCTGGCCAGCCGCATGCGGGTGCTGGAACAGGTTAACATGCCGGTGCCGGAAGACGATCTGACACTGGGCAGAATTTTGCGTTCGACGGCACTCACCTGGCACTGGGAGATTCCCGACGGCGTGCTGGAGGTGATGCTGACCTATTTACCCCGCGATCTGGCAACGCTGCTGGATGCACTGCGTCAGCTCGAAGCCGCCTCATTTGAAGAACAGAAACGCATCACCAAAAGCTGGGTAAAGAAACACCTCGATCTGGGCTAATGCCGATTAAATCGCGGTGACTGTCTTAATCACCCCCGCCACCACAGCTTGAGCCGCAGCTGGCGTCGCCGGAGCTATCGAAGAAACCACCGGAACCACCCGACGAACTGCTGTCACCGGCGCAGCCGGAAGCGCAACCGATATGCCCGGCGCAATAGCCATCCCTGTTCATCGGCGATGATTTATCTTTGCAGTTGATCGAATACTTGAAGCCGTCTTCGATCCGGAGCGTACCGTCGATGGCGAACAGTCGGGGCAGGCGTGTCGGTGAGGTCGGGCTGATCCGCTCCTTAGCGCAGGCCAGCCGCCATGCCCGTTTGATCCCCTCCTGCGCCAGCGTTGGCGATGACATGGCCTGAGTGGGTGTGTGGTGCAAAAATCGACCGATGGCCTTCTGGCAGAATTGTTTGTAGTTCCTGGTGAATAAAATGAACTCGTGCCAGGCAACATCCACCACCTGCGAAGGCATGGCCACCATACGCTTTTTCGCCACATGGCAAATATGAAAGTAATCGCGCAATGCCTCAAATACATAGTCAACATCCTGATCGGACAGGTGCGGATATTTGACTTTTACTTTCAGCACGATGTTGGGATGAAACTGATAAGTCGCGATATAAGCCAGTTGCCTGGAACGCCTGAATTTGAGCACGACATAGCCAATGGCTACAGATAACAGGATATAAACAATGATGTTTGTTTCCATGACGACTCCTTATGTGGGAGATTTTATCCAGCTTGATATTCATCTCATGGTGTCAAATTGCAAGACAAGTGAAACAATTCCTACCCCCCCTTAAGAGTATGCTGCCATGCATAATGGCCACAATTAGACAGTCAGCACTCTTTCTGTAAATATCGGAATCTATTCAGGGAAATCTGGTTAAGTTCCGCGTTTTCTCTTTAATATGCAACAACACGGACAACAAGGGCGTATATAGGAGGGTAATACATGGATAAACTACTGCACGTATTATTAAGTTAAATGCATTGAACAATTTCAGGTGTTCCCTGCCGTATTTTCGATTACAGTAATCTATATAAAATGAGTGGAAATTCGTTAATTTGTACCTATTAGAGGAAGAGCCCTGTTTTGATTAAAAGACCTATTGCAATTGACTTATTTGCTGGCGCTGGAGGGTTGAGTTTAGGACTAGAGCAAGCTGGTTTTGATGTGCTTGCAGCAGTTGAAATTGATCCAGTACATTCATGTATCCACAAGTATAATTTCCCAAATTGTGGGATGTTGACTCAACCAATTGAGATGGTCGATGGCAGCTCTATTCGTAAAGTAGCTGGCCTAACACCTCGTGCAAAAATTGACCTTGTAGCTGGAGGAGCTCCGTGTCAAGGGTTCTCTCTAATCGGTCAACGAGCACTAGACGACCCTAGAAATCAGCTTGTGAAAGAATACATTCGTATTGTCGAAGAACTTCAGCCTTCGTTTTTTTTATTTGAAAACGTTAAAGGGCTCACAGTTGGGAAACACAGGCAAGTTCTAGAGGAAATTATTTCAGATTTACAGTCTGTTGGATATAGCATTTTAAGTCCGTGGAAAGTTCTTAATGCAAAAAATTATGGTGTTCCCCAAAGTAGGGAACGTCTCTTTTTAATTGGTGCAAAGAAGGGAATAGAACTGCCTGATTATCCAGAACCGGAGAATATAAATCATATTACGTGCGAGCAGGCATTAGGTGATTTGCCCGATGCGGAAGATTTTGAAGAACTTTTATGTTCTGATGAAGTGCCGTTTAAATATTTAAAAGCATCTTCGGGCTACTCGTCTTTAATGCGCTGCACGAATAACGTTAGCTGGAAATACGGTTATAAAAGAAAATGGAACTCAAAACTATTAACCAGCAGCTTGAGGACCAATCATACAGAAATATCTCGAAGAAGGTTTATTGAAACAAAACCTGGAACAGTAGAAAAAGTTTCTAGATTTTTCAAACTATCTGAAACCGGTATTTCAAACACGCTTAGAGCAGGCACTGACTCAGCTAGAGGCGCTTTTACAAGCCCACGCCCCATTCATTATAAGTATCCAAGATGCGTAACTGTTCGAGAAATGGCTCGTTTACATGGTTTCCCAGACTGGTTTCGTTTCCATGAAACAAAATGGCACGGTGCAAGACAAATTGGTAATGCAGTACCACCGCCACTAGCTTACGCCTTGGGTCGGCAGTTGATTTCTGTAATACAACCAGACCTAGAACAACCAGGAGAATCTATAAGTCTAGGCGATCCTAATTTGTTAAAAGTCGATATGTCTTCTGCGTCAAAATATTGGGGAATCGAAAACCCTATTGCGAGAAGAGACAGAAAAAATGGTAGTAAAAAACGAAAACAAGAAGAAATTGAAGCGCTAAGGGTGGCTAATGGCTAAGCAAAATAATAGGTATCAACTATTAATTGAAAAGATATTCCTGGACAAATTCAAAAGCGTCAGTGACGAAATCTTCTTCGAGCGCGAAGATTTGGAACATGCTGCAAAGGCAATGCAAATAAAACTCCCTAAAAATCTTGGCGATGTTATTTATGCAATTCGTTATAGGACTGCAATGCCAGATTCAGTTCTAGTCACACAGCCCGAAGGGAAAGAGTGGATAATTGAAGGCGTAGGAAGAGCAAAATATGTAATAAAGTTAGTAAAGATAAATCGCATATTGCCTAATCCAGAACTAATAACAATTAAAATTCCTGACGCTACCCCAGAGATAGTGAGTGAATATTCGTTGTCTGATGAACAGGCATTGCTTGCAAAGGTTAGATACAACAGATTAATAGATATTTTTTTGGGATTAACAACATATTCTTTGCAGAATCACCTAAGAACAACGGTCAAAGGTGTAGGCCAAATAGAAATTGACGAAATTTACGTGGGTGTTAATCAGGGCGGTTGTCATTTTGTCATTCCTGTCCAGGCTAAAGGCGGGAATGATCAATTATCTGTTGTACAAACAAAGCAAGATATTCAATGTTGTTCAGAAAAATACCCCAACTTAATCACTAGAGCAATTTCTACTCAATTCATGGAGAATGACCTAATTGCCCTGTTTGAGCTTGCTGTTCAGGATGACCAAGTAAAGTTAGTTCAGGAACGGCATTACAGGCTGGTACCTGGCCATGAAATCAGTGCGAAAGATCTTAACTCCTATAAGTCGTTATCCAGTAGAAGCATTTAACAAAAGCATTCACCAGATGGCGAGAAGCGCGGCGGCGCTGACGCGGTAAACTTGGTTAGCGCCACTGGTGATGCAGGTCGTTAGCTTCTCGGAGTAGAAATCGAAACAATGGATGACGATTATCAAAACCCTCTGCCGGGAAAAACGTATATAAGCCCTTCACTCCAATCATTTGGAGATAAGGATAGAAGGGTTCGTATAGCCTCAAAAATACTTCCATCAGAAGATGGTTATGAATATGCAAAGGAACGAGATGAAGTTGTTCTGCGGAAAAAGCCTGATGCCAAAACATACATAACTGCGAAGTTTTTAGAAGATACTAGGCAGACGTTTGTTTTGACTGTACAAAAGTTTGTGTCAGAAACAGGCCAGCCTTATGGGGCTGGATTTTCCTTTGTAGGAGAAGAAATAGGCAGGTTCTGTGAATTCTTGGCAAATATTCAGTCTGTTAACTTTAAGACTAGAGCCAAAGTGAATATCACTGACGAGGAGCTTAGAAAAATCGCTTTAACCACACACCAAGCAAAAACCTTCTTGACGGAAAATCAGGAGTTATTTGCTGAAGTGCTGAGGTCTGAGGTTACAACAGAAGATTTAATAGCTGTAGGCTTCAGAAAGAAACAGTTGAGCGTCTATAATAATCTTCTAAACGACCAAAGCTACTTCGGTGATTTAAAGCAAAAGAAAAATTGCTCAAATGAAGCGCTTTGGCAGAAATACTTCGAAAAAAACCCTTGGGTATTTGGTTATGGACTTGGCTACATATTCTTATCAGCCCTAGATGACAAGAAGCTAGAACAAGTAGTCCAAGGCCATAGCGTAGACTCGCATGGAAAGCGTGTTGACGCTCTCATGAAAACAAAAGGCATTATTTCTAACCTCTGCTTTATTGAGATAAAGACTCATACAACCGAATTACTTGAGTCTAAGCCTTATAGAGCTGGCTGCTGGGCACCGTCAAAAGAGTTAGCAGGCGCTATTGCGCAGGTGCAAGGTACCGTAGCTTCTGCTGTAGAAAGTCTTTCTAGTAAAATCAACCCAAGCGATAGAGATGGCAACCCAACGGGAGAGGAAGTTTTCAATTACCAGCCTAAATCCTACCTTGTAATTGGCAGTATGGGTGAGTTTGTATCAGAACATGGCGTAAACAAAGACAAATTAAGGTCTTTTGAGTTGTTGCGTAAAAACACTTCAAATCCTGAAATCATCACATTTAACGAACTATATGAACGTGCAAAATTCATTGTTCAGCACAACCAAAGCTAACATGGCGCTCCACTCGACCAAAAACCGCTTTGCGGTTTTCGTCGAGTGAGCTTGGTCGTTGGGCATCGCTATGCCACTAGCCGAGGATTTCCTAGCTTCCCTTACATGCCCTCACCCGAAGGTCATCTTTGATCGCCTTCGGAAAGGGCCGACGCATAAAGGTATGGTGGCCTGGAAATGGCGGTCTGAGGTAAGTCCGGCTGATCTTTACTGCTACCTTGGCGCAAGATTTGGTAGGCCGAATGGTCCGCAAAACTTCTTACGCAATGACAGTTCTGACAACTTGATTCACTGGGAGTGGGTTCTTGATCACCCATCTGGAATTATCCACATTCAAGGGATGAACTTCAGAACCGAACTATGGGTTTCCAGTGGCCTGAACGTCTCTGATGCTGATGCCGCGCGTGAAAAAAAACAGGCCAAACGTGCGATAATTACAGATCGCCGATATTACACCATGCGTAATACTATTTCATATTCAGACCATTAAGATAATGTACCTCACAGCCCGATTGCCTCTTTTTTGGCGCGGCCCCAGGCGCGGCAGCTTTTGACATAATCGTTGTAGGCCGTGCTTTCAACGCTGGGCGCGAGTTGCAGCATTTTGATTTCATCTCCGATGCTGTAGCGCTCGGCGATCATGGCGCACACACGGGCATTGATGAGCCGCACATGCGGGCTGGCGGCGGCAATGGCTGCCAGCAGCGCGGCGTCTATTGCCGCCGCCACCATTTCGATCTCCGCCGGCTGTTCTGCAGGCAGGGTGGTGTTGGCTGGCAGGTGGACATATGTAATGCCGTCCAGCGTCGCCAGCTCGGTGGCTCCGTCCGGCAGGTGCAGCTCGCGGCTGATGTTTGCGTCGGTATATTTCCGGTATGCGTGTATAGTCATGATAGTGCTCCTTTGCGTAGTGCAGCATGTGCTGCAGAGAGTGTGTTTTGCCCGCGTGTCCAAGGATGGAGACCACGGCAGCCGCATTGCCGCGCCGGACTGCCGCGCGGAATTTATGCATGGACCCCATCGCTATCGCTCATGGTCTCAAAGATACAAGGCCGCGCGCATACCCCCGCCAGTGGTCGAGGTGATCCGCGTACTGCTGAGATACAGCGCCCACAGCCCCGCATCCGACGCACCGGACCAGCCGCCGCCGGAGAGCGGGCACATATCGTTTAGCTTATAGTCCCATATCTTATCATTGCCGAAGCCGTTGGTTCCGCCAATGCCGGCGGCGAGCGGGCCACCGAGCCCGGCATAGTTCCAGGCATTACCGGATACCGCAGCGCTGAACACCTGCGCTGCCGCGTTGCCGTACTTGATCATGCGATTGGCTCCGGTCGCCCATAGTGCCTCGTAGGTAGCGCCGAGACTGGTATACATCGCGGCCAGTCCGGTCGCGCCCCAGAGGTCGGTCGCCAGTGTGTTGCCGCTGGTGAAATCCTTCATCGCCACAGCCGTGTCGAGAATATACAGATTGGCGCCGTTCGATGTCAGGCCGGGAGTAATCTCCCACATGTTGCCGTTCAGGTCCGCTATGCCGCAGTTCTGCCCATTGTGCGTTGTGCGCGCGAACAGGTTCGCCGAGCCGGTTTTTGCGGCATTTATATAACCATCCGAGATATACAGAATACCGCCGTCCTGCTGGTCACCGAGCGCATTATTGTTGCAGCCCTTCGGGAAGTTCGTGACGCCATCAGCATCATACCATGCGCACCATGTCGCGGCCGTTGCTGCGCGGGCGTGCGCATAGGCGAGCATGGCGCATGCGGCGAACAGGAAGCGCGTATTGCAGAAAAACGACGCACCGCGCGTTTTTGCCGCATCAATCGCGCCATAATATGCATTGGCCGGGGAGCCTGTCAGGTTCGCGAACGGGTTATGATCCACGTGACTGGAGAGCGGTTTGCCGTTTTTAATCGATGATGCGATGCCGCCGTTGTTCGAGCAGAGGTATTTATCCGTGAACACGCCGGACTGCACGGCGCCGCCGTCGTAGAATGCCCGGTGCAGTGCGTAGCCGGCAGCATTGGCCTCGGCTACAGAGCTGTAGGCACTGAACGGCTGAATGTCGATGTCGTTGAGCGCCAGTCCGTTGGCACCGGTGCCCCACTTGTAAAAATACGCCGGTATCCAGCACATGATCGAGCCATCGGAATACTGATAGTTGCCGTAGTTGTCCGACGCCGGATCGCGTGTGCCTGAGAGCTCGACCATGCCGGAGGGCAACGGGCCGGGACAGATGCCGACGCCGAATCCTTGCTGACCGGGAATGCCGATGCTATTTGTCGATCCGGCGGCACCGCTGCCGATCGATATGCCGGTCGGGAATGCGACGGGCTGGCCGTCCTTGCCGGTGATGCTGCGCACATTCAAATTACTCATTTAATCCTCCTCATTTCTTAGATGATTGTCCAGTTGGCCGTGTCGGCCACTGTTACGTCAATGCCCTCGCTGATTTCGAGCGGCCCGGCTGAATAGCCGTTGTATCCGGCCGGTACGGTGATGTCCGCGGTGATCGCGGAGGGGTTCATGCGCAGTGCTGGGTTCAGGTCCGGATTCGCGGCCAGCGCCGCTGTCCACGCGGCCTCCGCCGCGATCCTGTCCTCATCCGCATTCAGCGCATCCTGTGCTGCCGCCGCTGCTGCCGCCTCCGCAGCTGCCAGGGCATTCTGAATCGTTACAGTGTCGATCAGCATGCCCGCAGACGTGATAGACCCGGCAACAGTGAGCGGGCCGCCTATATCTGCGGCCCCACCGATATCTGCGTTGCCTGTGATGGCCAGATCAACGGCGGTAATGTTTCCAGCGATATCTGCGTTGCCTGTGATGGCCAGATCAACGGCGGTAATGTTTCCATGCGTGCCATCGGTGTTGTGCTCGGCGCCGAGCTTCGCGTCGAGATCGTCCATGAAGCTGCGTAGCCATTTGCCCCATTGGCTCACTTGGCCAATGAGCGGCTTGAGCCAGCCGAAGTTCGTTGTTTGATCAGCCATCAGTTGACCTCCAAAAGTGTTATTTTTAATTCGTTGTTTGCTGCCTCATCGATATTTGCCGCCATCATGCGCAGCGGCCCGGGGTCTCCGGCCGGCAGCTCCACGCTTTGCAGCATGACGACATTGCCGGCGGCCAGGCGCATCAGCCGGTAGTTGTTATCCGCCGTCAAGGTCACGACGCGACGGCCGTCGGCATAGACATCAATAGCAGTGGCCAGCCGCGCCTCGCGCTCGGCGACAGGCATGCTCCAGCGATCTTCCAGCGGCTTGCCGGATATCGAGGCATCGTATTCGGCCACGCTGGCGGCATTGATGTAACCGCTCCCTTGCGAGAAATAGGCATTGCCGTCGTCGCCCTCGCCGCCGTAGCCTGCCAACATCACGCCGACGTTCACCAACTCACGCCAGCCGCGCCGGTAGGTGAGCGAGCCGTGCTTGATGTCGCTGTCGGAGATCCATTCGACAGCCTGCTCCCCGGCGGCCGGCTCAGGCACCATCGAAAGCTGATTGCCGACACGCAAAAACTGCGCCTCGAGCAACCAAGCGACTTCGGCCAGCAGTGTGGCCGCCTTTTGCGGCTTGGAGAGAATCCGGCTGCCGCTTCGGTTCGGGAATTTGGTCTTCAGCGCCAGGATGGATTCGATATCGATGCGCTCGGTCGGCAGGTTGACATGATTGGTCAACAGGTCGATTGCGATATCTGCCAGATGCCAATCCACGCCGCTGTTGGTGGCTGCAGTATAGATGACGTCGGCCCAGACGGTGCCGTTGTCCTGCCACACGGCCGGGTCGGTGCCCGGCTCAACGGCGGCGCCGGGCCCGGAAGCGACCAGCGCCAGCCAGGAGCCGGAGCCGTGCACCGCGATGTCGTTGATGGCGTAATCCGTAACGTCGTTCCAGGAATCGCCGGCGTTCTCGGCCGGGACAGAGGCATCGGCGAGGCGGAAATCGTCCATTACCTCAATCTCGTAGTGTCCGCCTGTATAGCGTATATCGTCAACCAGGTAGGAGGAGACCTCCACCGTATCCTCAGTGCCGGCGAAACCAACCCGTCCAACCACCGGCTTGCCCTTGAGCGGCAGCGCCAGTAACGCATCCGATTCATCTCCCGGCAACAGGTCGAACTTGGTTCTGCTGCGCATGGCCACGGGTAGCGCAGGATTCAGTCCAGCCGAGAACGAGATTGCCGAATGCAGCAGAGGGAAGGCGATCTGCGACAGTCGCATCTGCCCGGCTTCGCTGGTGCGCGCCAGCTTGGCGGCCATGCCGAAGCGAATCGGATCACCGGCATATTTGACCGCCAGCTCGATCAGCTCCGGCGTCAGCGATTGCGATGCGTCTGATGTCATCGAGATGTGGAACAGCCAGCAGCGGTGCGCCGGCACTTCGTCACCGGATGCCACCTGGCCATAAAATATCCAGTTTGTTTCATCCGCCTCGGCGGCAATAACGGCCGAGTCGGTGTACCATGCCAGGATCGTCATCGAGGTGCCGTTCGGCACCCGGTCGGAGAATGTGACGTTGCCGCTGCCGGCGGGGATGCTGCCCACGTCGATGATGCGCCACAGCTCGCCGCTCCCGATATAACCGGGACGCCCTCCCATGCTGAAACGTCCGCCTCCCGCCTCAATGGTCCACTGCGATGCCGTCACGCTGAACGAACGGATGTTGATCGTGTGAGTGTAGTCATACGAAGTCGAAAAACCGAACGGGCCAGGAATGGTGCCGTTAGCCGGCGGTGTGTAATCGATGATCAGGGTATACTGCCGGTTGAAGATCAGGCCGGCGGCGAGATAGGTGAGCGTGTAGGTGGTAATACCGGCGGCCGGCATAAAGCTGGCCGCCCTGCCGATCTGGTTGCCGTTGGCGTCCACGATGCGGGCGATGCAGATCATCGACTGATGGCCGTCGTAGTCGGCGCGGATATTCAGTTCGTCGACGATTTGGGTGGCGCCGGCAACGAATGGAATCGCCATGCCCGGGTCGCGCCGCTTCACAGTGAAGCGCGTCCAGTCGTAGATGTGGTTCGGATTCCAGAATCCGCCGTAATGATAGCCATCTGTGCGATTGATGATGTAGGTGAACGATCCGACCAGATGATCCGGTCCGGCATAAGCCGAGGCTACAGGCGCGCCTGGTGCCAGTACCACGCTGCCTGGGTGGCGGTCGAAATCGACATTGCTGTCGCGTGCCTTCTGAGCGCCGGATGACGCGATCCATTGCGATTGTGAGACGATGCGGCTCGATGGCCCCGGACGACCATAGATATCCAGCCACCATTTCGGCACAGCGCCCAGCTGGCTGGCCGCCTCGATCAGCTCCTGGCTCATCGGCAGCATCTAGACCGACTCTTCCATCGGCAACTGCCAGGTACGGTAGTTGCCCGATCGAATGGGGGCCGGCACCTCTTCTGCCGGGTTGAGCATCAGGTAGCCGTGGAATGGCGCCGAGTCCGGCATCCAGAACCACCAGAAAGGCAGCGCCTCCTCCAGCTGCGCCTCGCGAAACATGTTGATCTCGATCATCTTGTCCGCCGTGATTCGGGCATCGCCGTCCCAGCTGGCTCGTCCCATCATCTGCCTGGCGCTGGTCCTGCGCACCAGCCGGCCGGACGATGCGCGGAATTTCGATCCGGTCCAGATCTCATTCTCCGGATCATAGCCGAGATCGAGCGGCGGCATCTCCAGCGCCGGCCCGAGAAACAGCTCTGGCACAACGAAGTCACCCGATGCATCCAGGCCATAGAAGGTCAGCCGATAGCGGTAGGCGCTCCCGACCAGCTCCGGCTCATGGTAGGCCATTTTACAGATCATCGATTGATGGGGTGCGGCGATAATGTCCTGCTGCTCGATCAGCTCCACCCAGGCTGCGCCGTTCCAGTATTCGAGTTGCACCTGTCCCTCTGCAAAGCGGAATCCCGCCTCATCATGCTGGTGCGCGCCGAGAACCAGAACATCCGGAACACCGAACCCGCCGAAATACCAGGCGCCGAACGACGTGGAGTCGAGCATCTGTTGTGGTGTGATATCCAGCTCCACCTGCCATTGGCCGCCGGCATCGGCGCGCGGAATCGCCAGGCGCAGCGCATCCCATGTCCAGGCGTTGTTGAGCGGTGCCGAGGAGCCGTCCTGCCCCAGGGTAACGCTGTAGCTGCTCACCAGGCTCAACTGGTTGTCCCAGCAGATCAGCGGCCAGTCGGTATTCTCGATCATCTCAGGCCGTCAGGCGCAAGTTCAGCTGCGCATCCATATTCTGCTGAATCATCGGCGTTATGCCGTCGGCAATCTTGCGCAGCGCATCCGGATTGTTGGAGATGGCATCCAGCGATCCCGGATCGGCTCCGGATATCCGGAAATCGATATCCATCTTGCGCGGCGCCGACTGATTGCTGCCGCCCTGGCCGAATGTCGCCGGCGCGCCGGTGCCCGGATTGATCGGCACCACATTGCTTGCGCCGGCTGAGATGGATGGCACGGATGCACCGCCGGATGCGGATGCTCCAAATTGCGCGCTGTTAATCTTCTGCGCATTGGAAATGCCGGCTGCGACAGCGGCGGCGGCGGCCACAGGGCCTAATATAAAACCGATGTATGGGATGGCAGAAGCCGAAGCGTAGGCGTTCATTGCGGCCCGGGCTGTGCTGATCGCATTCTCGCCCTGCGCGGCCGCCTTGCCGACCTCGAACATCGCACGGCCCTTGCTGTGCATCAGCCCGGAAATAGCCCCCAGCGCCGATGCGGTCAGGCTCAGCTTCTGATCAGCGGTCAGCTTATCGATAGCGAGCTGCTTCTTGCCGGTCTCTTTGTCGATCTCGACAAATGCGTCACTGAATGTGATCAGATTGCTGGCCAGGGATCCGAGATGAACAAGCTGGTTCTCCTGAGCCAGCTGCTGGAACTGCAGCTTCAGCCCGCTCGCCGCCTGCTCGGACTCATCCACCTTCTGCACCTGGCGCAGGCGGCTTTCGTCGTTGATCCGTTCGATCTCGAGCGCCGTAATCTGGGCGCGATCGATGCGTGCCTGTGTATATTGATCGTCCAGATCGGCGGTCCATGTCTTCTGATCGATCAGCCGCTGCCGCTCATCGGCCATCGCCTGCAGATCGCGATCAAGCCGGATTTGAGCTCGCTCATCATCGCTGGCCATCGCCTCTGCTGCAGATTGATTCAGGCGGGTGTATTTTGCCTGTTGCAGCGAGACAACCCTGTCGGTCTTCTCCTTCTCTTTAGCCAGCGCGGCAGCTGCAGATTCATTCACCCAGGCCTGATAGGCAGATTCAAGGCCCTTGACCCTGGCAGACCCTTCGCCATGCGCAGCCACCAGCTTCTGCCACATCTCCACATATTTATTGGAGGTTCTGGTGTAAGCGTCATCGTTGGCGGCCAGCAACTGCGCAGCAAAACGCCCGGATTCATCAGCCAGCTTCTTGAGAGCATCATTGTCGCCACTCTTGGTAGTGCCGCTCTTGGTAGTCGTATCAACACGGCGCTTGCCGTTATCCTTGCCAGCATCATTGTCGCCACTCTTGGTAGTCGTATCAACACGGCGCTTGCCGTTATCCTTGCCGATTTCCGGCAGCTTGATCTGATCGCCAGCAAGCTCTGCAGCCAGATTTGCCCGCATGTCATGCGCCAGCTTCTCAGCATCGGCAAGACGTTGTTTGAAGGCGCCGAAGTTTTTGACCGTATCGACCGGATTCATCAGTGCATCCCAGAGGATGCCGGCCTCGGTAGCAGCGGCGCCGGCGGCGGTACCGAACGATCCAATCTCGAAGATCAGCGGCTTGACAACGTTATTCACGCCCCGGGCAGCGATCTGATAGAAGCCGGTCAATGCCGGCGTCAGCGCTTCACCAAGCGATGCTGCCGCATCATCCTGCGCCTGCACCATGCGGGCTTGCGCCCCCTGCAAACCGGATGCCGCTCTTGCCGCATTGCCGAGCTGCGCTTCGGTCTCGCGCATGATGCCGTTGTATTCAGCCTGACGCTTCTCGGCCATCGAGAGATCATTGACCGACTTGCCGATCTCAGCCGCATACTCCTCCCACATCACGCTGACGTTTTTGGTGACGCCGGCATTATCAACAAGGATCGAGTTTTCGTTCTTCAGACCTTCGGTGGCCGACACCACAGCTTCGCCGAAGCCGAGCGACGCCTGTCGGCCAAATGCCGCTGAATCCTTAAATCGATTGATCAGGTTGATCGACTCCTGCAGAGAGAAGCCGCGTGAAAGAAGATTCTGCAGCGCCTTGGCCGACTGCGCATTCTTCATCATCGCATCATCATTGAGTTGCAATGCAGCTACCATCGATCCCCGGACGCTTTCTCCGGCATAGCGCGCCTGACTGGCCAGACCGGTGAGCGCAGCTTCCTTCTCGACCGCCGCTTTTTGGCTGGCGTTGATGGCATTGCGCAGCACGTAGAGCGCGGCGGCGGCTTTACCGAGCTCGCCGATGGTATTGCTGAAGTTCGATGTGGTTTCGGCGGCACCATTGAGCTCTTCGCGCAGTGCGGCAACGCTGCTCTCGGCTGCCCGGCTGGCCCGAGCCAGCTCCTGCTGTGATACGGTTCCGGAGGCCGCCAGCCGTTCATATGCGCCCTGCACCTTGTCGATCTCGCGCGAGATGGATTGATTGCTGCGGATCTGCAGGGCGCTGTAGGCCGATTGCTTGCGCGAGAAGTCGGACTGAGCGGCGGTCATCTTGCGGTGCTGAGCGGCCGAGGTATTGCCCATCTCCTCGGCGGATTTCTTCATCTTGTCGAATTCAGCCGCCGATAGCTTAATCTCGCCGACCAGCTGCGATCCGTCGCCTGATAGCGTAATGCCAAGTTTGATATCGCCGCCACTGCTCATTAGCTGTTCAACTCCTCCAGTGCTGCCGATTCCATAATCCGGAGCCGGCTAAACAGGTCTTTCCGATTGCGATCGCAATCTATCCGCATCACCGCCTCTGCGGCCTGATAATCGAGTCCATCGACATGGCGGAAGAAGCCGCCCTGGACAGGCACAAGGCTTGTGCGCCACTGCGTACCGAGCGCCAGAAACAGTTCCAGTGCCCGTGCATTCTCCGGCCAGATGGCGAAGGTCTCTTCACTGGCCTTCTGTGCCTGGTACTGCTCGATCACCTCGGCCGGAGCGCCCATCGCACCAAGCCCCGCCAGTACCGTCTCATCTCCGCCGGCGCCGCCCCGGCTCTGCTCAACCCAGAATTTTGCGGCGTCCGCTAGTTTTTTGCTTCGGCCCCGGCGAGCACTTCATTAAGATACGCATTCCAGATCGCCGGCAGTGCATACGGATCTGTCAACAGCTGCTCAAGCGTCTCATCGTTAAACGGGACCGGCTCTTTCTTCGAATTCTGCAAGCCACTCCAGCCAACGATGTTGCGCGTCAGCACATCCTTTACAGATTCGCCTGTCTCTTCCCACTTCGCTATATCATCAATGCGAAACTCGATATCGATTTTCCGGCGCGTGATCTTGCCGCCATCGGCCGGCTCATTGATGGTCACTGGCCACATAACGCGGCGATCTTCTGTGAGGGTGTATGACATAGTTATGCTCCTTTACTTGAAGGTTACTTGAATGTGAGAATAAGGTCGTTATCGTCGCCGGCATCGGATGGCAGGAACTCCAGCGGGATGGTGAGTGTTGAGACGCCGTTCGAATCGCCACGGCTCGGCTTGCCGCGCTGCACACGGGCGGCATCGATGCGGAAAATCTGCCCGACTGTCACGCCGTTTTCGAACACCAGCGGCTCCAGCGCAGCGCCCTTGCCATAGGCAGTTTCAAACATATTGATCGTGGCGATATCAGGTTCGCGTATGGTGATGCTGCCGGTCACGGTGCGCCCGGTGATTTCAATCTGTTCAAAATTAACCAGCGCGGTGTGGCCAACGGTAAAGCCCAGATCGATATCGAGCTTCTCCAGCTGCAGCGCCAGACCACCGAGCGTAAACGTGGTGTTGATTTTGTTGACGGCGGCAATCGCCACGTTCGTGAAGCCGGAGAAATCGAAATCAACAGGCATAGTCGATGCAGCCGGAGCATCGTAGAGCGACTGCATGGTGAATGACATCTTGGTATGATCCTTGGTGCCGATCGAGAGCTTGGATGAACCGCGCACACCCAGCAGGCGCTGGCGAACCGCGTTGCTGCTGTTGCCGCGAAACGCATAGATCGATGCAGACTCGAACCCCTGACTGACCAGGTTGTAGACCTGCGAAACACCGGGGGTGTTGGTTGCAGCAAAGCCTGTTGCGCGCAGCAGTGGATCGATGGCTGGCACGCCGCCTGCCGCTCCGGCCCCGCGCAGGCGCACATCGAAATCGATGGCTGAGCGCTTGTTTAGCAGCTCCTTTTCGTAGCCGCCGAATCCCCCCGGCCGCACATGTTCGAGGGTGATCTCCTCACCATCCAGCTCTGTCCATTTCACATTTTCGGCCAGCATGGCATTGGCTGCTGCCGTCGGCACCGGGTCGGTGCCATAGGCCGCTTCCACAGCTGCGGCGATGGCCATCTGTTTCGCGTTATACATTTATGCCTCCTTCGCGGTCTGTGCCGCTTTGGTCGGTTTGATCGGCTTTTGCGCCGACTTCGGAGGCGTCACCACCTCCTGGCGTGTTTTCTTGCCTGATTCATCAAGTTTATAGCTGCCGCCTGCGCGTCCCATAGTTGCCTCCGTGTTACAATTCGTTGATGTGTGAGGTGCGATATCGATCGCGCCAATAGACTGTTCCGCCGCCGATGCGGACGATGGAGCCACCATCCCATTCACAGATGTTGAATCCAGCCGGAGCCCAGCCGACCAGAGCATTGCCGACCGCAATGCGCAGATCACGAAGGCCGCCATCGATCGCCGACTTCCCGCTGCGGTCAGAGAGATCCTTGACCGCGAATACAATCGCGAACCGGGTTGTCACATCCTGTGTGACGATCATGGTGCCGGTGGTATTCGCGCCGGCATCCTCCTTAAGCGGAACAACGAACCCGGCCGGTGCGACCCGGACACCACCCGCGATTGCCTGCTCAAGCTCGGCAGCACCAGCCAGTGATTTGAAGCCGACGGCCTGATCTTCCAGCCTGGTAACGATCGACTGCAGGGGCAGAATCTGAAACGCCATTTCAGAACCCGCTCATGTTGTTGCGATTGAAAACACGGGTTTGACTGCTGATTCGCACATCGAGCTGCGCTGTATCGGCTGCTGGCTCTGTAGCCTCGCCCCAGGTGGCTCTGCCTTCTCCGATGCGATCGAGCAGCGCGATCGCCGCCTTCACATCGTCTTTAACTGTATCCGGCTTATCCATGCCGCGATGGCTGTAGAGGTTGCCGATGGCCAGTGTGGCCGAAATGCTGGTGGCCAGTGCCGGTACCGGATTCATCGGCACGCTGTAGCGCATCGAGATCCTGGCATTGATCTCGGCATCGGCCTGAGCTATGGCCTCATCGATCACGACAGCGTCGGCAATACCATCACCATCATCATCCGAGAGCTGAATCAGATATTGCTCATCATGCTTCTTGATCAGATCTGCATACGTTGAATAAGCCACCGATGATTCCTCCTGTTATACGGCTCGCGCCATCGCCTGCGCCGCGCGATGTAGGCGAGCGTTGAACCACCGCCGGATCACGTAGCTGCGCACCAGGCTTATCAGCGTGAACCATGCCCCGATCCACAGGTTTGTGGTAAGCGGTACATGGATGCCGAACAGCGGGAAGATCGCAATCTGTGAGAGCAGGGCAACGCCGTAGCCAATGGCAATGTTCATCAGTGACTCAATCAGAGAGCCAAGTCTTGTCTGTTCCATTCGTTCCTCCGTTCGAGTCGCCGTATAACCCGGCGCTTCAGCCGACATCGGCGCTGACGCGCCTCCTCGGCTGAGCTTGTGCGTTAGTTTAGAGACGGGCGTGGCGCTGGCCCCGCCCGATCTCCATCAGCCCTTGATTGCAGCGGTTGATTCGACCTTCACGCCTGCGGCCTTCAGATCCTTGATCTGCGCTGCAGTCAGCTCCAGCTCATGGTGGCCTTTGCCAAGGTGGCCGATATCGCCGCCGAGACTGAGGCCATTGACCTGTGGAATAGTGATCTTCGATTTAGCCATGATTCATCCTCCCTTATGCGCCGGTCAGGTAATCGACAAGTTCAAGCCTGGCGGTACCTTTCCATGTGTTGGTTGCACCAGCGGTGTCGCGGTCATTGGTCAGCAGCACGTTGGCCGCCTCAAAGTTGCCTTCACCGACCACCAGCTTCAGCCCCTTCACGCCCAGCGGTGTGCCATCGATGCGCTTGAGGCCGGACATGGCCAGGCGGGCTGCCTTGTATGCGGCTGCATCAAGGGTGGCACGAGAGCCGTAGATCAGCTGCGGCAGGCCATAGCCGACTGCACCGCGCGCCTCGACGCCGAACAGGAACTTCTTCTGCATGAAGACATTCGGATGCGATGCATCGCTCATGCTCACGAAGGTGTAGGGCTTACGCTCCTGCAGGATCATCGGCTGCACGGGACGTGAATCGTCTACCAGAAACCACGGCTCACCGGCGCCGAGTGTGACAGGACGGTTGGCATAGGAGCCATCGGCATCATCAACACCGTTTACAGGGTGCGCCGTATTGAAGAAGGTCACGCCATCGAAGCCCTTGCCAGTCGTGAAGCCGGCAATCAGGGCAGGCCAGACCAGCTCGTCGGGATGACGGGCGCTGGCATCGCCAAGGTTGGACATCAGCGGGTTGTAGATGCCCAGCTGATCATCCTCGAAGTCGTTCCGATCAACGCCGACAGTCAGTTCGAAGTCTTCATTGGGCAGGAAATAGCCATGAGCCACCAGATTGTGAACGACCTTATCGCCCAGCCATTTGCGGATGCCGGGCAGTTCACCGAGCCACTTGTAGTCATTGGCCGAGGTGTTGCTCGGAACCTTCATGGCAACGGAGGTCCAGAACTGTTTCACTGCACTGAATGCATTCTGGAACAGCGTCTTAAAGCTGGTCTGCGCCGCCTGCAGCGTTTGCGCGTTGACCATGATGCCGCCGATACCGATCAGGCCGGCAGTGCCGATATCGAAGCCGATCGCTTCGCCGGCATAGGCGGGATCACCACCCAGCGTGGATGCCAGGGCACACACCAGAAAGGCGAACGACCAGGCGCTGATAGTTTTGATAGTTGATTTCATCGGTTCATATCCTCCGTTACTTGATTTCGACCCAGACACCGGATGCATCGATTTCGATGATCTTGCCTGCGACGATGGAATTGGTTGATGTCTTGGCGACGGTGCCGTCATCCTCGACCAGGGCATTGGTGAGCTCATCACCGGCAGCCAGTGCAGCGGTACCGCTGTTCTTAAAGCGGAATGTGCCACGTTTGACGGTGACCTTCAGGTCGCCGGCAGCGCCAGCAGCGTTATTCACCTGCGACTCGGCTCGGCCAAGCACCTTCAGGGCTGCTGTATCGGCAGCAGGAACGGCATTTCCGGCGGCATTAAGGGCTACCATCGATCCGGCATAGATAATGGTGGCAGCAGCCACCGGGGCGCTGACCAGAGCGCCATCGCGCTCGGGTGTGTTTGCATCTTTGGTTAAAGCCATCGGTTATACCTCCTGGGCCTGTTTTGTTTTGAGAAACTCATCCTGGGAAATACCCAGCTGTGAGCAGATCGCCAGCTCCTCTTCGGAGAGCGCCTGTGCGCCGGCTGTGGCCGGGGCCGGATCTTCGCCGAGCGGCACCACCTTCTGAGCATTGGCGCAGAAGTCGGCGAAACCCTGCGGGTCACGGCGGCAGTAGCCCTCGGCCCATGCCTTCGACTTCGGCGCAATCAGGCCAGCATCCAGGGCGGAGTTCACAGCCAGTTCAACACGATTGCTTTCTCGCTCGGTAGTGATGGTTTTCAGTTCGATGCGGAGGCGGTCGAACTCACCGCGCGGCACATAGCCGGTCAGATCCTGCTGGCTATTGGCCGCCAGCGTAGCGACATGCGATTCGAGATGTGACAGCAGATCGATCAGGTTGTTGTCATTGTTGGCCTGAGCATTGGCCTCTTCCGAGCCTTCCGAGCTGATTGCGGCACTCAGACGGGCAACCGCCTTCTCCAGCTCAGCCAGGATCTCTTCAGGGGTCGCAAGCTCGGGCAGGTTCAGCAGATATTTAATCCGCTCGAGTAGTTCATCCATCGATTTATCCTCCAGTTGTGCGTTTGCCACCGGCGTGAGATCGCCGAGGTTCGGGTAGTGGGTCAGTGCGAAACCCTTGAGCGCCAGCGTCTCTCCGCTCACTTTGTGTGCGGTAAAAACGGGCGACGTGTATTTGAATTCATGGTTGCGAATAGCGGCGGCTGCATTGGGCGTCCATTCGACCGCCCCCCAGATGCCATCGGCTTCATCTGTCAGGGTTGCGGGATCAACCCAGCCGGATGCCGGGGCAACCGCTCCGGTCTTCTGCGCATCGAGTGATGCGTGATGATAGTCGCCGGGGAGGTGCACCTTCATGCCGGCAGCATTGGCGATGATATTCGCGCCGTTGTATTTCCATTTGCGCCCATCGAAGCCGACCACCATACCGTCGGCATTGACCGGGATCAGATGGATGCGCTGGGAATTATCCTCGGCCAGAGTGGCCGGATCGATCGAGCAGATAACGAGCCCGACATCGATCTGCCGGGCCTGCTGCCGCTGTGGTTGATTGGTGCGCTTCGCCATAGATGCGAAGAATGAAGGGGAGAAAAAACAAAACCGCCGGAAGTGCTTCCGGCGGCTGCCCTGTTGAGTAATGCAGCCATCATGGAGTCAATTTCAGGCACTGGCAAGCAGGCCACACATCATCACCGCTGCCGCAACATCAGCCAAGCAGGTGTTCAATCAGAATATCCCTGACGGCCACCTCATTCTCTGAAGAGAGGCCGATAAACGGCCGGGGCGGAATATCGCCCCAGGGCGACTTGCCGCCTGTAAAGGATCGTTGATCTGCACCGAACTGCTGCACAGCGGCATACTCCATCGTCGATCCGAACTCCAGGCCATCACCCAGCAGGGCATAGGCCAGCTCATTGGAGAGGCGTTTGGTTTCTCCGATCAGTGGCTTGTCGCCTTTCTTTCGCGAGAGCGTCAGCTCGCTATTTTCAGCCCACGCCTCTCCATCAGGCCCAACGCCATCGACAAATCGCTGCCTGGTGGATGAAATCAGATATTCACCGATATCGCGGAAGACCGGCTCCATATCCGTGCCTGCCTCAATCAGCTTTCGAAATGTAGCCTGCAGCTCGCTGTCATTGATTTTAATCTTCATAGTGGTCTATACTTCCTAATCAGTGAACTGATCATGCCACCGTCTGGCTCATACCCAGAAGCGACTTGGACGTAGGGTGGCGGGATCGGTTCATTTTTTTCCCGCATAGAAAGTCTGCAGCACCAGCATTTTTCTCCCCGATCTGATTTCGAACACAGCTGTAAATAATTCATCACCGATGGCTTTCGTAAACCTGATCGCATCCCGACCTATATCCGTTGTTCCCCCATAAGTGACAGTGTCCGGGTTATTCAGAATTTTCGGAAGCATGGCATAATCATCTGCGACGATCGCACGTTGCCCGCGCTTCGCTTCCGTGCCGGCATCGCCATGATGATCCCGCACATGACCGACCGCACTACGGTCTACTGCATAATCATACAAGGACACATCCAGCCCATCTTTAAGCGTTGCGACCTTCGCCACATCAGCTGACGTGAGCAGGCCGATAGTTCTATATGGCGCAACTGATCGTCCTTCAAGAGATGCGGCTGCATAACGCCTCACATCATCGGCCACTGATGGTAGCTCGCGATACGCCCGGACAAGATCATCACGCACGGTGGATGGCACGCCCTGCATGTAGGCTTTGGCCAGGGTGTATTCCCATTGTTGTGTCTTCCTCGCCATTGCCTGCACGGTATCCGATACAGAATCACCGGGCATGTAGTCCCAGCCCTTATCGATACCGACAGGGCCACCTGTTTTAGGGTCTGACTCGCTCCATGACGACTCCGGCTTCTTGTCCGGATCTCCACCAAGGCGTTTCGCGCCGGCTGCCGAGCGGGCGCCAAGCACATAGCAGCGGCAAACCCAGCCGTTGGGCGGATAGTGGGTTTTCCACCAGAGCGCATCGGAGGGGAGCGTTAAACCATCCCAGGCTACATGCAGCGGGCGCGGATGGTTGACCGAATCGTTGTGGCGATAGACCCAGAACGGGAAGTTTCCCTGGCGCAGCTGCGCCAGGCGGCCGGCCGAATAGCTGGTGATGGCGTTGGTGTTGTAGATGATGCGAGTCCGCCAGGCGCGGCGGGCATCCGATTCATCGCCTGTCCACCCATGCCATCCGTGCTTCTCGACGATGGCGCGGAAATCTTTGCGAAAGGCACCGATGCTCTTGCCTTCGCTGATACTGCGATCAACAGCTGCACCCAGATCGGCCAGCAGATCGGCCTTGGCCGCGCCAGCCACCATGAAGCCACGATCATGAGCAGACCTTGATATATCATCCCATCGCGCTGTCGGCACCAGATTACCGAGCTTGCCGCGAAAGAAAGCAACCTGCTCGGGGAATGGCTTCGCGAAAGCGCCGCTCAAAACCGATGGTTGAGTATCAGGCATCGCCGGCGGACTCCTCGATATCGAAACGGCCCGCAACCTCTGCCGCCAGCATAGCGTTGGCGATCATTGATCCCATTCGATCGCCGTCCAGATCGGGATATGCAGCGAGAAGCATTGCCCTGAAATGCTCCAGGCTATCGGCTTGAGCCAGCATGGTTTCGATCGCGTCGAGCCACCCGCGCATTGATACTGTGCCTTCCTGATTCATGCGCTCGGCGATCATGTCTGATGGCTCGGCCGGAGAAGAATCGGCCTGTTGTGCATTGGCAGCCAGATCGGTTGATTGCTGCTCATCTGCATCCGGAAGATCAGGGGGCTGCCGCATCGCCTGCGGCAGGATATCCTCACCGGCTTCCGGCTTCGGGATGTTGAACTTCTTGTAGAGAAAATCCTGACCGATCGGCAGGCCCATGCTGTGCAGCAGATTGGCATTCTTGCCGAGCAGCGCCAGATCCTCCGGGTCTTCGACGATGACAGTAATCTTCGGATAACGCCGCACCGGCCCCATATTCAGATCGATAATCGGGCGACCGATATCGCGGGAGAGGGTGCCGGAGAGCTGGCGCGCATCCGATTTCAGCAGATCATCGCGCACTTCGCCGTGCAGATCGGCCTGGCCGGTACCGATGCCGCCGCTCTGGGCATCGGCACTTGATGTCTGGCCAAGCACACCCTTGCTCATCTGCTCATCGCAGAAGCGGGCAAGCCGCTCGTAGAGATCGGTGCTGCCGGTTTTGCCGCCGGCCTCCACGAATTCGATCAGCATCGATTCCGGGATGATTGCAGCGGCATCGCTGCCCATGTTGGCCACGGCCTGCAGCAGCACATCCTTCTCCTGCTCGGAGGCAGAATTGGGATACTTGCCAACGCGCAGCGGCTGGGCATAGATCTCGGCGAAGGTGACCCAGTCCTTGAAATCGTAATTCTTGAACAGGTACATCCATGCGCACGGGCGCAGAATGCCGCCGCGCACCGGGATGCCCGATTTCGCCTTGTGAAAATGCGTTACATATTTGAACGGGGTCAGCGCCCTGCCATCCGGGCTGGCGATATCGAGCATGCGCAGCTCACTCATGGTATCCTGATCGAAGCGGAACCATTTAGGTTCGCGCCACTTGATATCGGCAATGATCGCTTCCTGCTTGTATATCTCCCAGATGATTTCACTGGCGGAATAGCCCTTGCCGATCGCATCGAGCACGTCCACGAGCTTCTCCGACAGATTCTCGATGCCGGCCAGATGCTCTCCAAGAAGATCTGCTGCCTTCTTCTCCCTGGCATCGGCGCCATCGGGAGCCTCCACCCTGATCTCCAGACCGGATACGGCCCGCTTGCGTGTGCCCAGCACAGAGGTGAGATGCAGATCCTTCTCCTCCATCTCCTCGAACAGCTCGCACTGCGCGTGCGGATCGCCCTGGTCTGCCATCTGGAAAATACTGGACAGACGTACCGGCGTCAGCGCATTGGATGGGTAGCTGGAAAACACCTGACGCACACTGCGCAGGCCTGGAGCTGATTGCTCCTCTTTCAGTTCGCCACGGTCGATTTTTTCGCCGTGATGGTTGTATAGCGTCACCATGACTGCTCTCCTTGCAATGAGATAGACCCGAGAAGGGCGTTATAACGCGTTACGGGCGCTTTTCCGGGGTACTGACGCATGATGGCGGCCTGAAAGCCTGTTGCGCACGGCAGCGTCGATTTGCGTGGCATCACCATGCCCCACCTCCGAAGCGTCCGCTCTGCCTGATATCGCCCCGGTGATCCGGCCGCAACGGGTTGGCATGATCAGGAGAACGGCTGATGCCCTGGTATTCGATCTGCATGCCGGGTGACGAGGCCGCTTCACCGGCCAGAGCCAGCGCCCAGAAGCGGTCGGCATGGCCATTGGCGTCTCGCTCGGCGGTGAAGCGGATGTTTCCTGCCAAGGTGACCACCTTGGTAACCGATCGGAGATCCGCTCGGACCTCCGGCTCATACGGCAGGCGCAGCTTTTTATCTTCCATGCGCCCGCGCACAGGGTAGGCCATCGCTTCTTTGACCGGGCCGGTGAAGGTTACCAGCTCCACGCGGTACTGCCCGAACTTCGCCTGGGCATCGTCGCCCCAGCCGATGCCGAGGCCGGTATAGTCGATGCAGGTGCGCCGCATGCAGGCAAGCCAGGGCCAGAGCACCTTCTCCTGCTCCGGCTTGCTCATCTTTTTCATGGTGATGATCTTGCGGGTATAGAGCACATCGCCGAGCCTCTCGACGATCCACAGCACAGTCAGGTCGTTGGTGCGGCCGATATCGAGGCCGGCATAGAGCTCGCGATCGCCACGCATGGCATCCTCGAGGGTGATCTCCCAGCGCTCCCCTGATGCATACTCGCAACTGGCAATCAGATCGTATTCCAGGAAGGCGGCATCGTCGTTACCAGGGATGCACATATACTCTTGAAGGAAAGACTCCTCATCGGCACACCCTGATTTGATAAAGTCAAAGTACTCCTGTTCATCCATCGCTTGCTGCTCTGCTTCTGCTGGTAGCACCATCTGAAGCTTAAATAAGAAGCCCTGGTTAAGCGCGTCTTCTAAAGTCACTCTATGCAGACTGATATGTTTTGGATTGCCTTTTTCTCTGGCTTCCGTGATTAATTCATTGAAAAAATTCTTGCTGCCACGATGCGTGCTGACCACTTCCATCTGGCCACCCCATGTCAAACCGGGGTATGCAATGGACCACATCTGGCGCGGATCCCTCCCCAACGCAAACTCATCCAATACACGCCCGCCACGTTTACCTGCCTGCGCATCGGGATTGGAACTCATGGAATAGATATGTCGCCCTGATGCAAACTTGAGCACTTGCGCACTAATCTTCTTTTTCTCATCGATAACGATTTCGCCCAGGTCTTCAGCCGCTTGACCGAATGCATTAGCCCACATCTTGCAATCCATCAAGAATAGCTTGGCCTGAATCTCATCACGGGATGAAACCCATTGGTCGTATCGAGCCGTTGCAGCTGCACAGCGCTCAACCAATGGATACGCTGTGCTCCACGATAACCCAATCTGACGGCTTTTCTCCATCAACTTTAGTCTTGAATCATCCTTAATCCACCGCTCCTGATAAGGTAGAAAAATAGCATCAGGATTGACAGGTATGCACTTGGCGTTACCAATATGCTTTTGCATTATCCCATTCCCAGCACATCGCGGCGAATCAATGCGATCGTTTCAGCAGATACACCGGCTTTACGGGCGGTTTTATCCATCTGTTCAGCAGCCCGCTCAGCAACACGCTTACGCTCATCCTCACGGATATCCCGCTCACGGTCGTCATTGATCACGGCTGTTTTCGCCATTCTTGACATGGCTAGGGAAATATTGGCCAAGAACTCTTCATCCACTTCCACATCGCCATTGATACCTGCCTGCACACGTTTCCACGCCAGCATCTGAGCCATGTTGTTGCCGTTGACCAGGAATGATGTCGGGTTGTCGCCAAATTCTTGCTGAATGGCTCGCATCTGACGCACGCTCTCGCCGATAGATTGCTGCTCAAGTTTGCGCATGCGGCTATATCTACCCACAGCTGAACGGCTGATAGGCTCTGGCAACTCAATGCCGAGCCTGTCAACTTCAGACATAAGCCAGGCATGGTGTTCATCAATACCGTGATAGTGTGATTCAAGCAGGCGTTGATTGAGCTGCTCCTGCAAATTATCAGGTAGATTCTCAAGCTTACTACGCGGTGCCATTACGTTTTTCCTTGTCAAAAGCTTTCGCCATCTCTCGATGAGTATTCAGTACACATTTTCGATAAGCCCTGATGATTTGATTCTGTTTAGGTGTACAAGAATCCAGCCAGTTTGAAACAATGATATCCGTGTCTGCGCAACCTTCTTTTTTTAAATGGGCAGCAAGACCATAAGCAACATGAAAAGCCGCAATAGTGTCGACGACCTTTTTCTGAGGGTTAGATAAGAGGGTAAGCTTAGCCATTGCATTCACCCGGACGCGGACGGCGAACACCGGGCACAATTGAATGACCATTCGCAACATCAAGGCCGCGATCTGTAATTATTGCCACTGTCGCTACGCCGACACGCTCAGACGTGACCAGCCCTTGCTCGTCAAGCCATGCGATATCGGTGCGAATAGTGTCTGCCGATTCAGAGTGGCCATACTCGCGAAGCATGCTACGAATCACCATGTCAGAAATGGCATAGTCATTTTCGCTGGCCAATGCTTTGAGAATCAACAGCCGTCGATCTTCTCTTTTGTGTTCAGCTAGTCCCATTATTTACCTCCCTTCATCAAAAACTCGTGAATCAGATCAAGCGTGTGCATCTTGCCGTTAATCTCGCCCAGCTGCTTATCCATGTTATTAATCCTGTCGTAGACTGGCTTGAGCTCTGTCTGACCAATGGCTACTTTGAGCCGCTCATCCATGCGCGCCATCTGGTTACCGTGCACTTCAATTTTTTCTTCCAGGCTTTTCTCAAGCATGGTGATTTTTTCATTCGTAACACGGCTGCGATTGCTGTTCCAAACGAACAACCAGAGGGCGAAGTTGATAATCAGCACGAATACCTGAAGCCAGAATTTAGCTATTTCATAATCCATTATCGTTGCCCCTCAATGACTTCCTGACAGCGAACACAGCGCACTGCATGGGGCACCGCCTCAAGGCGTTTAACCGGGATGATCAACTCACATTCAACACAGATGCGGTTACCACCCTCATCATCCAGCGGCGCTTCATGGGGATGGCTTAACACTTCATTTAAAGAACGCTCAAGCCTTTTGTCGATGAGAATCTGGGCGCGATCTGCATCATCCATTATGGCTTCCCCCTGGTGGCAGCCTTGATTTCTACGCCAAGTTCACGCAAGACCGCTTCCAGCCCTTTGATTCGAGCGAGGCGTTTATCGAAGTTATTGGCCAGTGCTTTGGCATCGGCAGGGTCAATGCAGAACAGGCCATTTTGTTTATAAAACTCAATAAGTGCATCTGCATTAGAAGGCTCTTCATTATCAAAGAATCGGAACGTGTAGCGCTCCAGTGGATCAGCTGCAGGGATCACCACTCGCTCAGCAGGGTTCACCTCAATGGTCTTAGTGGCAGTGGTGCACGCCGGTACCATGCATCCGGCCATCACCAAGCAGAGCAGAAGTGGAGCACTATTGTTTAAGCGGGAGAGTATTCGGGAGTGATCGTCACCACTCCCTTTCTCTCTGGTGTTTTCTGATTGCTGCAGCACATCATCATAAGCCTCTTGATATGCGCGCTCAGCGGATTGTGCTTTTTGTGTGACGTGCTGTTCAACAATGGCCTGATCACGCTCCTGAAGCGCTGCGGCAGCGCGTTTCTCAGCGCGTTTACGCTGCCGTATTAAATAGGCGATATAGCCGCCAATCGAAGCAATGATGATTAATATAATCATCCATGACAAAGGCATTATGCTTCCCCCTCATCGGTATAACTTTTTTTATTACCTCGCGGATCCGCCTGCCCGTGCTTGCCCTGGGTGAACGCGCGGACGGCATACGTGCCATTGGATGCAAGCAAAAGAACCTGTGCCAGATTCGGGTCAAGCTCACCAAAAGTTTCCGGAAGCATGAATTTGAGCAGCAGACAAACCCAGGTGACAACATTGAACAGGCGCGAAGTTGAGATGCTTCCGTCAGGGTTGCTGATCATATTCATATCAGGCCACCGTCTTAAGCGCCTGAATGGTAAACCAGGCAAGCGCGGTCATCAGATTTAAAACCACAACAAAACCAATAGCTATTTGCTTATCTTCTTTTAAAAAGTCGCCTGACTTGGTGTTCATTTTGAGTGTAAACCAAGCCATCCCGTTTGAGCACAAAAACAGCACTGCAAATATTGCCCACCAAATATAAATCATAGCTGTGATCATGACTGCACCTCCAGCAAATGAAGTGCTTCAATGCTTTCAGGCGAGGTGAGCCATGCTCCGACATAAAAACCGGGACAATTTTTGGATGAGAATTCATTGTGGCCATAAAAAGAGATGCCGCAATAGAGATCTGCGATATCTTCGCGCAGCTGGCCGAGTGACTGCCATTGCGCCCTTGTGAATGCGTCGGTTCCGATCATACAGATATGGATGGAATCGGAATTGAAGCCGCGAGCGCCGTTGGCGATTTCCCACGGCTCGATGAATTGGTCATCATCCAGTGGAACCAGTGGAGCGATCTTGCCATCGAGCTCGATAACGAAATGATATCCGGCATGGCTCCAGCCTCGACCTTCAGGCTTCGGGGCGGTATGCCATCGACGGATATCTTCGGCAGTAAATGGGTGACCGTTCGGTGTGGCTGCGCAGTGAATGATTGCGCGGACTATTTTCGACACAGGTTGCCTCCTCGGGTGAAGGAGGAGCCCGGCTTGCGCCAGGCTCCGGCATCACCCACAAGGCGAGATAATGGAGGCTATAAAAAAAGAAGCCGCCGGAACTACTTCCGGCGGCCTCATCTGGAACGAAACCCTACCTTATGCGCGGCAGGGAGAGGTTGTCAATTAACAGGCATAGCTGTCTTGCTGAAAACTGTGCTTGATCTCCTGCACTTTCTTGAAGGACTTGAGGTAGCCATTCACTTTTTTCACTCCGGCCTTCGCCAACTACCTATCCGCTCCTTGTGTGGGTTATGCGGCGGCTCGTGCCGGCTCGATAATGCGGCCATTCGGCCGCCTGTACGCTTCGTCTGGCCATATGGCCTTGACATCTTTTTCAACGATTTTTGCAATGGCTATGCGAATGCGTTTATTCGCCGACCTGTTATTGATGACCTCGTTAACGCGGGATACATGCACGCCCAAATCGTTGGCGATATCGATCTGTGATCGCCCAGTCAGTATCAGTGCGGCTTTAATCTGTACAGGCTTCATCTCGAAAAGTGGTTTCCGACTCGCCAGAGGAAATCTCGAGGCTCCATTTTGAGCCACGAGATTACATTGATGAGCGCGGAAAGAAGCACCCTTACTTCGAACTTACCCACGATGGATTCGCCTTTACCGTGATGGGCTTCACCGGCGAGAAGGCTTTCGCCTGGAAATGGAAGTTCATCGAATCTTTCCGGACGATGGAAGAAGAACTGCTTGCCACCAAAGAGCATGCACGCCCAAATCGTTGGCGATATCGATCTGTGATCGCCCAGTCAGTATCAGTGCGGCTTTAATCTGTACAGGCTTCATCGGCTCCTCCTTTGGTATGGCAAATGTTCCAACGTTGGAACATTTACGCCTGCCTCAACACACATCTACCGCAATTTAGTCTGCACGCGAGCCACGAATTCACTCTCAAATACTCCCGTGCTTTTACAATCAAGAAGATCATCGTGATCACGCTTCTTGTCCGACATGAAGTTGCTGATTGCATTGCGGCTTTCATCATAGTAGCCGACCAAAGATGTGGAGACATCGATATCGCTCGCATCTCCGGAAGGCTTAACTCGCACAGTGTATGAGACCTCAACCACCGTTCTATCATCTTTCGCATCGGGCAATCGCTCCACCACGCATAAAGGATACTGGCGGATCATTTCTTCCAGCGACTGATCATGAATGTGGCCCCATGTTGCCTGCTTGCTTAAATCATCCATATCCCCTCCATCAAACACACTTTTGCCGGAGTAGATCGGCCAGCAGCTTTTTTTCTTCAATAGACTTATAGATTTCCCGCTGCGCCTCAGGCGACAGGCTGTGGTAAAGCATCAGCACAGCCTGATCATGGCTGGAAGGCCCGGTGGATGGCGAGCGCTCTCCGGTTTGCCCCTCGCGCCGACCTGTGAGGATGTAAAGCACATCGGCACCGGCGGCGGCGAATGCCGCCAAGAAATCCCCGCCAGGGACGTTTTCGCCACGCTCATACCTCGCGATCGACTTTCTATTTGAAGCGCACAGGTCGGCCAGTTTTTGTTGGGAAAATCCCAATCTCTGACGCTCTTCAGCAAGTCTGCCCGCTATTGGTGGCGAATTAGACACACTTCACCCTTGACATGGTGGCGGATTCGTCCCCATAATGCGTCTTGTTCCTGCCACAGAACAAGACATTAAAGAAGACAGGAGGGCACATTGAGCGCTTTAAAACCATGTCAGATCAAAGCCACCATGATGCTTGAAGGCATTCTGCAACAAGACATTGCCGAAGATCTCGGCGTTGACGCCTCCCTGGTAAACAAGGTGGTCAATAGCACATCGAAAAACCTGAAGGTGCGAACCGAGATCGCGCGTCGCCTCGGCATGATCATCACCGACATCTGGCCGGAAGAGCGATACCGCCGCCCGACCGGACGCATTGTCGAGCCGGCACGAGCCGCCGCATAACCCACACAAGGAGCATACCCATGAGTATTCAACCCACCACTCAAAACGATCTGTTTCCGGAGACCCTGCTGGTCAGCCGGAGCGGTGAATACATTTTTACCACCAGCCGGAAAATTGCGGAGCATTTTGGCAAGCAGCACAAGGACGTTCTTAAGGCGATTCGAAAAGTGGTTTCCGACTCGCCAGAGGAAATCTCGCGGCGCAATTTTGCGCCGCGAGATTACATTGATGAGCGCGGAAAGAAGCATCCTTACTTCGAACTTACCCACGATGGATTCGCCTTTACCGTGATGGGCTTCACCGGCGAGAAGGCTTTCGCCTGGAAATGGAAGTTCATCGAATCTTTCCGGGCGATGGAAGCCGAGCTGATGGATTCGCAAAACACAAGAAGGAGGAGTCAATGACCCCAACCGAAATAAAAATCGAACTCCTTAGATGTGGCGTCAGCCAGGCTGAAATAGCTGATTCTTTAGGGGTGCAACGGCAGGCGGTAAGCTTTG